>ENA-UOJE01000157-UOJE01000157.1-human-gut-metagenome-genome-assembly--contig:-C23-NODE-157-length-83647-cov-8.894978_pt1 | contig 83647 bp, 85 predicted proteins | sample MGYA00242341_ERZ723888 | MGnify/ENA metagenome assembly ERZ723888 | reverse complement strand
GTTCAAACGTATATGCTATTGCGCAACAGGTCTCTATTAGAGAGTGGAGAAAGATTTACTTCTTTTCCTCAGTCGTCCAGATCAGACGCTGTTCCTGCAGCTGATGGAAGAGGGAACGATAGGGCTGGGGACGAAGGATTTCCCAGGAGGAGCAGATTTTATCCGCCAGATTCACCAGCACTGCTTCTCGGCATCGGGGCAGCTTGCGCAGGGTAAAGGGCCACATATGACTGCGGATGATATTTTGTTCCCTATAATTCAGAGGAAAGCGGCGGCGGGCGTTGTAAAGGGCGGTGGCGGGATGGGTCCAGCCGTGAAAAGGATGACCGGCATTTTTCTCATGCCAATCGTAAAGAAAAAAATCGTGGAGCAGCGCGCCCCGCACCAGGCTGGTGCGGTTGATCCGCAGCCGGAACAGCCGCCGCAGGCACAAGCCGACATAGGCAACCGCTAGGGAATGCTGCAGGCAGGTGGTGCGGCCATGCTGCAAGTAATTGTCCATACGGCGCACCTCCGGCGATGCCAGCAGAGGGTTGGCGGCCTCTATCAATGCTTTCACGTCTTCCGCTGTTGGTTTCATCCGCGTTCACCTCTGCTCATGTTCTGGGAGGAATAGCAAGTTCTCACCGATTATACCGCTTTCTCCTGTCAAAAAAAGATGGATCATGTCATCAGTTCCACACGGCTCCCCTGGGGAGATTTTCTGACCAGGATTTTTTTATCGATCCGCTCCTTCAGTTCGTCCACATGAGAGATAATCCCCACCAGCCGGTCGGTGCCTGCGAGAAGCTGCAAAGTCTGGATGGCGGCGTCCAGGCTTTCTGCATCCAGGGAACCAAATCCCTCGTCCACAAACATGGTATCGATGGAGACGCCTCCGGCGCGCCGCTGAATCACATCCGAAAGCCCCAACGCCAGGGCCAGCGCCGCCTTGAAGCTTTCACCGCCCGAAAGGGTTTTCACCGGCCGTGCCTTGCCGGTATACTGATCCATAACCCCCAGTTCCAGACCGCGGTCGGAGAGGTTCTCCTGAAAATCATTGCGCACAAGGGTGAAGCGGCCGTGGGTCATACCGATTAGCCGTCGGTTGGCCTGACGCAGAATTTGATCGAAATAGGCCGCCTGCACATAGGTCTCGAAGGCGATCTTCTTTTTTCCTGCCAGCCGTCCTCCGGCGGTATCCGCCAGCTCCCGGACCTCCAGGTAATCGGCCTCCAGCTGTTTGAGGCGGTTCAGCTTATCCTGCAGTTCGGCCAGGGTGCGGCTGTTGGAGTCAAGGCGAGACTGCAGTTTGCCGGTTTCTTCCCGCAGGGCGGCGATTTGCTGTTCCCAGTCGGTTTCCTCTTGTGGAGTTTGGCCTTCTTTATCTCGAAGTTCTTCTTCCAGCCTCCGGATGCTGTTGACTGCCTCCTGGCGGTCGACCTCGTATTGGGAAGTTTTTTGCTGGTAATCCGCGGCCAGTTCATCAGAGAGAAGGGCCTGGACGGCTTCCGACTCGCCGGCGAAACCATGCTCAGCGCATAGCCGTTCCAGCGCTTTCTGCTGCTCCGCCAGTTGTATCCGAAGATCCGTCAGAGAAGCAGTCAGCGCTTCCCGGCGACCATCCATCCGCTGGCTTTGACGGTGGGCCTCCTCCGCCGCCAGCCGGGCATTTTCCCTCTCCAGTTTGGCCTGCCTCTCCTTTTCCTCCAGCCGCCGAATTTCCTTTTCAACAGCCGAAGCGTCGGTATTGTCGGCGTACTCTGCGGGAAGTTCGGAACGCAGTGTCTCCCACGATGCTCGAGCCGCTGCCGCAGCAGCCTGCTGCTGAGACAAGGAAGCTGCGAGAGATTGTTCTTCGGCGGCTTTTGTGCGGATTTGTTCATTCAGGTTTTCCAGCAGGCCGGGCAGGGCGCGGCGGCGTTCCCAGCGCTTCCGACTGCTGGTTAGATCCGCTGTCAGAAGCAGTTGTTTTTGCCGGACAGTGTCCAGGGCGGCTTCCATGGCGGCGGCGTCCGGCGATACCTGCATTTCCGCTGCTGCCCCTTCCAGGGCCGCCTGCTTTTCCCGCAGGGCGGCTAGGGATTCACCGGAGAACTGACTGGCTGCGGTGTACCGGACAGCGGCGTTTTCCCGTCGTTTTTTTTGATGCCGCAGCATTTCTTCTGTGGGTACATCCTTGGGAAGGGCGGCGGGAGAGGGGTGGTCGGCGGAGCCGCAGACAGGGCAGGGACGGCCGTTTTCCAGCCGGGCGGCCAGCACACCGGCGGCAGCGCTGAAATAAAGACTTTCCATCCGATCATAGTCGATTTTTTCCTGTTGATAGATTGTCTCGGCAGCACGGAAATCCGTCGCCGCTTCGGTTGCCTTACAGCGGGCTTTATCGGTTTCTTGCAGCAGATTGCAGAGTTTTTCCAGGGCCTCCATGCGGACGTCATTCTCCTGCAACGCCGCCTGGGCGCGGGCCAGATCTGCTTCCGCGGCTTCCAGCGTATCCCGCTCCTTCTCTAAGTTCCTATGCTCTTCCCGGAGTTTTTTCAGGGCGGCGGCGGTTACCTGCAGCATGCCCTGGATTGCGGCCGCCTCGCCTTCCGCGTGGGTGAAAGTTTCATAGGCCTCCTGGAGACGGCCGTAACACTCCAGAAGACGACGCAGTTCCAGCAGACGGCGGCTGACCGCTTGCCGTTGGGGCTCCTCTGCTTCGGCGGCAGACAGCCTTTCTTCAGCAGCGGTCAACACCTGTCGCTGCCTGAGAAGCTGTTTTTCCAAGACGGCTGTTTCCTCTTCTTGAGAGGCCAGCTGGCGGCGGAGAGAGAGAAGTCGATCCCGGGCCGGTGTCACTTCCCTGGCCCGCTGATTTTGTTCCAAGCGGCGGCCAATTTCCGTCATGGTTTCCCGGCGGGTTTCCAGTTGTTCCAGGCGCATACGGTGATTTGTCAGCTGCCGGAGCAGAGTCGCAGTTATCGCCGCTTGCTGGCGATGCTGATCCAGCCGGGTCAGTTCCTCGCCGCAGAATTGCAGCCGGGAGCGGTCCGCTTCGTTTTGTTCCTGAATCCGGTTACAGAGGGCCCATTCCTCCGCCGCAGCGGCGGAGGATCCGTTTTCCTGAATCAAGGCGAGCGCCTGATCAAGAGGACCGTCCGGCTCCGCCATTACCCGACCGCAGTTATCGGCAATATGCGCGCGGACCGCAGCCAGCTCTCCGGCCAGCTGTTTCGCCTGTTCGCCCAGATCCAACTGCAGATCCCGGTAGATGCCGGTGCCGAAAATCCGCCGGAAGATTTCCGCCCGTTCATCGCTGCCGGCCAGCAGCAGACGAAGAAATTCTCCTTGGGCCAGCATACACAGCTGTTTGAATTGCTTGTAATTGAACCGCAGAATTTCGGTTACCCGTTTGGTGACCTCAAACATTTTGGTTACCGGGGGACCGTCCGGCAGAATCAACTCGGCCTCCGCTGGCTGCCGGGTGAAGCCATCTCCCCGTTTTTTGGGACGGCTGTATTCCGGCCGCCGCGTGACCGTGTAGATTTCTCCCCGGTGTTGGAAGCGCAGAGTGACAAACGTATCGGTATCCGGCCCGGCAAAATCGCTGCGCAGGCTGTCGCCGCCCCGATTTTCTCCGCTGGTTTCCCCAAATAGGGCGTAGGATATGCCGTCAAAGATGGTGGTTTTTCCCGCCCCGGTGTCGCCGGTGATCAGAAACAGTCCGGATCCTCCCAGCCGGGTGAAGTCCACCTCGCAAAGACCCGCATAGGGGCCGAAGGCGCTCATGGTTAAAAGTAGAGGTTTCATAAAGGGCCTGCTTTCATTGAGAATCGGGAAAGAAAAGCCGGGGCAAACCAGCGGTTGCCCCGGCACGGATTTTATTTACGGCGCTGCCGGAACACCCAATTGCGCTGTACCCGGAAGCTGATGAGAAAGAGGATCGCATCCACGGGAATTTTGATAATCTGGGAGTTGATGCGGGTAAGATACACCACCCCGGAAACAATGCCGGCGGAACAGAGCATCTGCACCACGGCCAGGGTGTAATACCGGAGGAGACAGCGGCTGCCGGCCTCCGTAGAACGGAATACCGCCGTACGGTTGATGAGAAAGTTGCAGATGGAGGAAAGAATCCTGGCGGCGACGGTGGCAAGTGTAACATACAGCGGCGCCTGGGCGTTGGCGCCCAAACGGTCGAAGACAAAGGAGAAACAGCAGAAAAGGAGAAAATCAATCAGAAAAGAAGACAGGGAGGAAACCAGGAATTTGGCGAATACCGCATAGATTTTGATGGAATCCGCGATGGGGTTGAAATGAGAGGTGCCGTTGTTCTCAATATACACGGTTTCGATTCCCACCTGCCGCAGCGGGATGTCCTCTTCCGAACAGTCGATGAGCATGTTCATTTCATATTCGAACCGTTCGCCTTTGGTGGAGAGAAAGCGCTCCACCAGGGGATTGGCCATAGCCCGCAGGCCGGTCTGGGTATCGGTGATTTTTACGCCGCACAGCAGACGGAAGACGTTGCGGGTCATCACATTGCCGAATTTGCTGCGGGCGGGTACGTCCTGGCCGGAAAAATCCCGGCTGCCCAGAATCAGCGCTTCCGGATGCTCCAGCATCTCGTCCGCGCATTTGCGGATATCATCCAGCCGGTGCTGGCCGTCGGAATCCACCGTCACCACTCCGGCACAGTCGGGCATGGTGTTCAGATAATGATTGAAGGCGGTTTTCAGCGCCCGGCCCTTACCGCAGTTGATGTGGTGGCGCAGCACCACGCAGCCGTATTCTTCCTCACCGATTTGAAAATAGGAGGCGTATTTTTCGCCGCTGCCGTCATCCACCAGAATAATCCGGGAGAAGCCGCCGTTCCGCAGATTTTTCAGCAGATGCAGCAGCTTGTCATCCGGATGGAGGGAAGGGATGATAATGCAGATATTGTCGTATATAGCAGCCATAATCGGGCAACACCATCTTTTACTGGGAAATTTCCTTTTCATTATAGCAGATGTCCCGGCAGAAGTCATCCGATTTTTCGACATTTTCCGAGGTATTTGCCGGAAATAAAGGAAGCAGGGAGGAACGGCTGTGCCGTTCCTCTCTGCTTTAGGAGAATTGTTATCGGGATTCTTTTTCTTTTTTGCCCTTGTCATCCTTGTTCTTGTCCTCTCCATCGGACTTCTCCGCCGGTTCAGGCGGAGGAAGCACCTCGGCGTGGACCCGTTCAATCCGGCGGTCCTCCACCTGGGTGATGGTGAAAAGAACATTTTCAAACTGGACCTGAGGTTGTTCATCCTCCGCAGGGATCCGTCCTAACTGATCCATCAGAAAGCCGGCTACGGTGTCATATTCTCCCTGAGGAAGCTGGATATTCAGCAGTTCGTCCAGTTCTTCCACATCCAGTGAGCCGTCGATATCAAAGGAAGTATCGCTCAGGCGGGTGACTTCTTCTTCCTCGTGATCAAATTCGTCCTGGATGTTGCCCACAATGGATTCCAGCAGATCCTCCATAGTGACGATGCCGGCAAAGCCGCCGTATTCGTCCACCACAATGGACATCTGCATATGTTTCTCCGTCATTTCGGAGAAAAGATCGCCGCAGCGCTTGGTTCCCGGCACGAAGTAAGGTTCCCTTACCAGATGGCGCAGAGATACGTCGGCGGGAATCGTCTGACCAACATAAGGAAGCAGATCTTTAATATACAGTACGCCGATGATCTGGTCGATATCCTCCTCATAAACAGGGAGCCGGGAATAGCCCTCGTCCACGCCGATACGCAGCGCCTCCGCAATGCCGTCGTCCGCTTCCAGGGCGGCCACATCGGTACGGGGGGTCATAATATCCTCGGCGGCGATGTCGTCAAACTCGAAGATGTTGTTGATCATATCCTTCTGAACGCCTTCAATGACGCCCTTTTCTTCGCCCACGTCCACCATCATGCGGATTTCTTCCTCAGTGACGTTTTCCTCGTCGGCGTGGGGATCCATGCCGAACAGGCGAACCACAACATTGGTGGAGAAGGACAGCAGCTTGACGAAAGGCTTGGTAACCGTGGCCACCACCCGCAATATGCCAATCACCTTAAAGGAAAGTGACTCAGCCTTCTGCATGGCGATGCGTTTGGGCACCAACTCGCCCAGCACCAGAGAAAAGTAGGACATAATCAGAGTAACCACCACCACGCTAACACCCTGAACGGTACCCAGGAATGGCTGCAGCGCGGGAATCAGCCCCACGAACCACCGGGCCAAGGGCTCGGCCAATGATTGGGCGGCGGTAGCAGAGGTTAGGAATCCGGCCAAGGTCACGCCGATCTGAATCGTCGCCAGAAAGTTAGAGGAATCGGCGGTAAGCTTGAGAACCTGCTGGGCTTTCTTATGTCCTTCCTCTGCCATCTTGTGCAGTTTGGCGTCGTTGAGGGAGATAATGGCGATTTCTGACGCGGCGAAAAAGGCGTTAAGAAAAATCAGGGCCAGCAGCAGGACCACCTGCAGCAGAAAGCTGCCGGCGGAAAAGCCGGTTTCGGCGGCGAGCAGGAGCATATGACCGGTAGGATCAGGGTCAGGCATGGAAAAATATTTCCCCTTTCAGCAGCGGATTACACCGCATTTTGTTTCGGGCGTTTTGCCGCTCGGAATAAAAGGTCCGAAAAAGGGCAAAATCGCATTACTATCATCATATCGGGTTTTACGGCGTCTGTCAAACGCCCATCCTCCCCGCCCAGCGGTTTCTGGTGGTCAAAAACCCTTGTATACTGCGGATTTGGCGCATCACCATGGGATTGGAGCGATTTACCCGTATTTTTGCCTTTTTGCGGCTGTTTTCAAATAGTTAACGAATCTCCCTGCAAAAATACGAAAAAATAGGACATTTTTTGGGTTTACAGTTTTTCTCAAACGTGGTAGTATAACTGTTGGTGTATGTTTGTGCTTTTTTTCACAAAATATGCTTCCGATGTCACATTTTCAATCCTAAAAGGAGGACATATTCATGGCAAGAAAGTTTAAAACCATGGATGGCAACAACGCTGCGGCGCATGTATCCTATGCGTTTACCGATGTGGCGGCCATCTATCCCATTACCCCGTCATCTGTTATGGCGGAGGTAACGGACGTCTGGTCCGCCGCCGGTCAGGAGAATCTCTTCGGTCGTCCTGTAAAGGTTGCGGAGATGCAGTCCGAGGCCGGCGCCGCCGGCGCAGTTCACGGCTCCATGCAGGCGGGTGCGCTCACAACCACCTACACCGCTTCCCAGGGCCTGCTGCTGATGATCCCCAATATGTATAAGATGGCGGGTGAGCTGCTGCCCAACGTCATCCATGTTTCCGCCCGTGCACTGGCCTCCCACGCCCTCTCCATTTTCGGAGATCATTCTGATGTGTATGCCTGCCGCCAGACCGGTTATGCCATGCTGTGCTCCTCCAGTGTGCAGGAGGTTATGGATCTGGGTGCTGTGGCCCACCTGTCCGCCATCAAGGGTCGGGTGCCCTTCCTCCACTTCTTCGACGGCTTCCGTACCTCTCACGAAATTCAGAAGATCCAGGTGTGGGATCAAAAGGATCTGGCCGAAATGCTGGATTGGGAGGCTGTGGACGCTTTCCGTGCCCGGGCGCTGAACCCCGAGCATCCGGTGCAGCGCGGTACCGCTCAGAACCCCGATATCTTCTTCCAGGCGCGTGAGGCCTGCAACACCTATTATGAGGCTGTCCCGGATGTGGTGGAAGCCTACATGAACGAGGTCAACAAGCGCATCGGTTCCAACTATAAGCTGTTCAACTACTATGGTCCCCGGGATGCCAAGCGGGTTATCATCGCCATGGGTTCCGTCTGCGAAACCATTGAGGAAACCGTGGATCATATGAATGCCGCGGGCGACAAGGTGGGCCTGATCAAGGTCCGGCTGTATCGGCCCTTCTCCGCGAAACATCTGATCGCCGCCCTGCCGGCCGGTGTGGAGAGCATCTCTGTGCTGGATCGTACCAAGGAGCCCGGCTCCATTGGCGAACCGCTGTATCTGGACGTGGTGGCCGCCCTCAAGGGAAGCAAGTTTGAAACCGTCCCGGTTTACACCGGCCGGTACGGACTGGGTTCCAAGGATACCACTCCGGGACAGGTTGTGGCGGTTTACCGCAACATGGAGGCTGCCCGTCCCAAGAAGCGCTTCACCATCGGTATTGAGGATGATGTGACCAAGCTGTCTCTGAAGGTGAAAGAGAATCTGGATACCACCCCCAAGGGAACCCGTTCCTGCAAATTCTGGGGTCTGGGTTCCGACGGTACCGTAGGCGCCAACAAGAATTCCATCAAGATCATCGGCGACCATACCGATATGTATGCGCAGGGCTACTTCGCCTATGACTCCAAGAAGTCCGGCGGCGTTACCATCTCTCACCTGCGTTTCGGCAAGAAGCCCATCAAATCCACTTATTTTGTCAGCAAGGCGGATTTTGTGGCCTGCCACAATCCTTCCTATGTGGACAAATACGACATGGTCAGCGATGTCAAGCCCGGCGGTATCTTCCTGCTGAACTGCTCCTGGGATGCGGACGAACTGGAAGCCCGTCTGCCCGCTGCCATGAAGCGTTATATTGCCAAGAATGATATCAAGTTCTACACCATTGACGCTACCCATCTCGCTAAGGGCTTGGGCCTGGGTAACCGGACCAACACCATTCTCCAGTCCGCTTTCTTCAAGCTGGCTAAGGTGATCCCCACCGAGGATGCCATCAAGTTCATGAAGGACGCTGCCACCAAGTCCTACTCCAAGAAGGGCGAGGCCATTGTCAAAATGAACCATGACGCCATTGAGTGCGGCGCCAAGGAAGTTAAGAAGGTTAAGGTTCCCAAGGAGTGGGCCAAGGCTGTGGACGGTGCTGCGAAGGAAGCGGAGATCACCGGCCGTCCGGAGATCAAGGGTTATATTGACAGCATCCTGGATCCGGTCAACGCGCAGCAGGGCGATAAGCTGCCCGTTTCCGCCTTTGTCAAGGATGCGGACGGCACCGTTCCCCTGGGCAGCGCCGCTTATGAGAAGCGGGGCATTGCCGTGGACGTTCCCTGCTGGATTCCTGAAAACTGCATCCAGTGCAACTTCTGCTCTTATGTCTGCCCCCATGCGGTCATCCGTCCGGTGGTCATGAACGAGGACGAGGCCAAGAACGCTCCCGAGGGCATGAAGATGAAGCCTGCTACCGGCCTGCCGGGCTATCAGTTTGCCATGACCGTTTCCGCCTTGGACTGCACCGGCTGCGGTTCCTGCGCCAATGTCTGCCCCGGCATGAAGGGCAATAAAGCGCTGGAAATGAAGCCTTTGGATACCCAGGTTGCGGAAGAGGAGAAATTCCTCTATGGCTACGAACTGCCGGTGAAACCGGAAGTGAATGAAAAGTTCAAGACCTCCACCGTCAAGGGCAGCCAGTTCAAGCAGCCTCTGCTGGAGTTCTCCGGCGCCTGCGCGGGCTGCGGCGAGACCCCCTATGCCAAGCTGATCACCCAGCTCTTCGGCGACCGGATGTATATCGCCAACGCCACCGGCTGCTCATCCATCTGGGGCGGTTCCTCTCCTTCCACTCCCTATACGGTGAACAAAGAAGGTCATGGTCCCGCCTGGGCCAACTCTCTGTTTGAGGACAACGCCGAGTACGGCTACGGTATGTTCTTGGGCGTCACCGCCCGCCGCAACCGCCTGGCGGACATCATGAAGAAGTTCGCGGAAGCGGATCTGCCCGCGGAGTGGGGTCTGAAAGCCGCTGCGGCCGAATGGCTGGAAGGCAAGGACGATGCTGAAGCGTCCAAGGCCGCTGCCGCCAAGGTGGTTCCCGCTTTGGAAAAGGCTATGGAGGCCTGCGGGTCCTGTGGCTGCGAGTTCGACGGTTTGTATAAGGAAGCGCTGAAGAACAAGGATATGCTGGTGAAGAAATCCTTCTGGATGTTCGGCGGCGACGGTTGGGCTTATGATATCGGCTTTGGCGGCGTGGATCATGTGCTGGCTTCCGGTGAGGATGTCAACGTCATGGTCTTTGACACCGAGGTGTATTCCAACACCGGCGGCCAGGCTTCCAAGGCTACCCCTGTCGGCTCTGTGGCGCAGTTTGCCGCTGCCGGCAAGGCTGTGAAGAAGAAGGATCTGGGCGCTATCGCCATGAGCTACGGCTATGTTTACGTGGCGCAGATTTCCATGGGTGCGGATATGAACCAGACCTTGAAGGCGATCCAGGAAGCAGAGTCCTATCCGGGTCCCTCTCTGATCATCGCTTATGCCCCCTGCATCAACCACGGTATCAAGGGCGGCATGGGCATTTCCCAGACGGAGGAAAAGAAAGCGGTGGAGGCCGGCTACTGGCACACCTACCGGTTCGATCCCCGCAAGGAAGAGAACGCCTTTACCTTGGACAGTAAGGCTCCCACCACGTCTTATCGTGATTTCATCATGGGTGAGGTTCGTTACAACTCTCTGACCCGGTCCTTCCCCGAGCGGGCGGAGAAGCTGTTCACCGAAGCGGAACAGGGCGCCAAGGCCCGTTACGACCATCTGCTGCGGTTGGGCGAACTGTACAGCAAGAAATAATGTAGCAGCACCTGAACGACGGCGGACATCACCTAAAAATGATGTCCGCCGTCGTTCTGTCATTAGGCAGAAGAATGAATTGCGGGAGAAATGAAGAAAATTTATGAAAAAACAGTTGAAGTTGAGGCTAATGTGTGGTAATATAGAAGTGATCTTTAGGAATCCGTTGGTATTTGAGGGGAGAGAAAATGAAGAAAGGCTGTTTGGCCGCAGTATGTCTGGGAGTGTTGCTGGTCACTGGATGCGGGGGAACTCCGCAAGGGCAGGAGGGGCTGAGCACGTCTTCATCTTCCACAGAAACAACCCGGGAGACGGCTGCTCAGACAGAGAGAACCATCTTTACACAACAGGACACCCCTGTGCTGACGACCGCCGCATCTGAAAATACCACGGTGTCACTGTTTCCTGCCACCACTTCTCCGTCCCTGCCGCTGGATCCCACTTGGCCGATGATGACAGGAGATCCCGATCCTGTACCCATGCCCACACAGGGGCAATCTCAGGGGGAGAAGATAAAGAAAGCGGTGGAGCGGCTGAACGCTGCCCTGGATAAGACGGAAGCTTTACAGCAGCTCCATTTCTCCTATTTATCGGAGCGATGGTATACGGATGGTACAGACCGGGTGTACGTGAAAGGCGAAACGGAATACTGGCAGAATAGGGCTTCCGGACAGGAAAGTTATATGCATGATAGCCACAGTATCGCGCCCTTTTTGAAGGATAAGGAAAGTTGGTATACGGTATTTATAAAATCCAATGACCGATATGAAAGAAGACGTTCTCAGCTGAAACCGAATTTCACTGTATCTAAAGAGAGCGGCCAGTTCAATTTATCGGAGGAGAAGCCTCTTTATACAGGGTTGCGGTTTGGCGACAACGGCATTAATCCGGATGCGACTCCGAGAAACGGTTCAATCTTTGCGCTAAAGCGGTTATCTCTTGAGATGGTTACGGCTGTGGAAGAAAAAAACGGGGAGATTATCCTGAAGTATCAGGCGGTGCCGCTGACCTACGACGCTGATGACCAGTATGGAAGCAGAAAAGCTGAGCATACGGCATCTTTTTCATTATCGAAGGATGGATACTTGCTGTCGCTGAAGGTCTCTTATATTGCCCACTGTGATTACAGCGACATTTTTCATATGACAGTAAATAAGAATGTTGCTGATATTCAAGAAGTCATTACTTTCACCGTCCACGATCCGGGCCAGCCGGTGACGATTATCAAACCAGATTGGGCGGCGGCTCTTGATTGACGCGCTTTCAAGCAGTTTGATGGCGTTGTCGCGTTTATCCATCGGCAAACGCCTGATTTTGTGGTACAATGCAAGATGAAGGGAGAGGATCATCTTGCACAAACCACCGTCCATCGGAATGCGGATCATCAAATCCGCCGTCGCTGTCTTTTTGTGTTTTGCTCTATCTCTGCTCCGCAGCCGATTTTTTCCCTTTTTTGGAGAAGGCGTACCCTTTTATTCCGCTATCGCCGCTATCCTTTGTATGCAGCCCTATGTGTCGGGCAGCGTGAAAACCGCGCTGAACCGCACCGTGGGCACCGTCATCGGCGCGGCGGGAGGAACCCTCTTTTTACTGGCGGAACGGGGAGCGGGGCTGCAGGGAATGCCGCTGCTTCGAGATCTGCTGCTGGCATTGTGCATTATACCACTGCTGTATGTAACAGTGGTTCTGAAAAAGACCACCGCTTCCTATATTACCTGTGTGGTATTCCTCAGCATCACCGTATCCCACGCGGCGGACGTCAACCCGTATCTGTTCGCCCTCAATCGTATGGCGGATACGTTAATTGGTATTTTTGTTTCCTTGCTGGTGAATGTGTCCCATCTTCCCAGACGGCGGGACAGAAAAACACTTTTTGTACTGGGATTGGACGGGGGGCTGGCCCCGGTTGGCGAAAAGGTATCTGCCGGGGCGGCAATTCGCTTCAACCGTTTGGTGGAACAGGGGGCCCTGGTGACTGTGGCGTCCTTTCGCTCGCCGGCTCAATGGCTGCCCCGGGTGGAGGGGCTAGATCTGCAGCTGCCGGTATTGATTATGAATGGAGCGGCGCTGTATGACCGGCGGACACATACCTATTTATATACGAAGCCTCTGCCGAATCCTGTGCGGGCGGAAGTAGAAGATGTTTTTCGACGGTTTGGATTAAACTGTTTTCAATATGCAGTGGTTCACGAGGTCATGCATGTTTACTACGGCGCTTTTACCAATCCGGCGGAAAAGGATCTGGTGCTGCGGATGCGTGGCAATGCTCACGAGAATTTTGTCTGTGGTCCTCTGCCGGCAGGGCATGAAGCATTGCGTATATTGGCTTTGGATACCGAGACTATGATTGACCGATTGGCGCTGGCACTGGAAGCATTGCCTTGCGCGGAAAGGATTCGCCTGGTCAGGAGACCATGCCGGCAGCAGGAAGGCTATGATTATATTGGGATTTATCCGGTGGAAGCATCGCCTGCCGCCGCGCTGACCGAACTGAAGAAACGTGTTGGGGCGGACCGGGCGGTGGTATTCGGAGGCAATGACAGAGACATCCCGCTGCTGGAAGCGGCGGACAGAAGCTATGCTTCAGCTAATGCGGTGGATGCGGTACAGGCAGCTGTTGACCGACGGCTGCCTGCGGAAGGCGGCGAGGGCATTTTAAGAGCCGCGGAGAAGCTATTTATAAAGAGAGAGCATTAATGGAAAGGCAGGGCGGGCGATATGAATCATAATAGAAAAAGATGGCTGTCTATCTCAATGACCATGATTTTGTCAGTTGTTTTGTTTTCATTCACCGCCTTTGCTGAATCGTCAACCGCCCGCCTATGGTTTACTGGCGCGAAGGTGGCGCAGCCAGGTGAAAGCCTGTTTTTGCAGCTACGGGTTGAAGGCAGCAGCCTACAGGCGGTACAGGGTACACTTGATTATGATGCCGATTTATTATCGCTGGAACAGATAACCAAAGCGGAAGATGACGGAGAAATAGACGAGTGGATGATTACCTGTACGGGCAACACATTTAAGGCCTTCGATTATGATTTGGATACGCCTTTGACCCAGGAGAATGTTTTGCTAAATATAGTCTTTTACGTGAAGAAAGCTGTGTCGACGGACACCACCGTTATTACTTGTAGGGATCTTCGCGTTGACGAGGGTAACGGGCTGTGCAGTCTGTCGCCTGTTATGCACGAATTGAAGGTGGATGGCTTTTCCAGCGCGGATGCCGCGCTGCGCTCTCTGCAGGCGGAAGGGGCTGTTCTTAAGCCGGCATTTGATCCTGACGTGCTCTATTATGAAGTAACTGTACCGGAAGGCATAGAAAGACTGAAGCTGCTGGCAGAGCCTGAAAAGAAAAATGCCAGCGTGGACATTGTGGATCAACCGCTGAAAGAGGGAGAAACCACCAGTCTATGGGTGAATGTGACTGCTGAATCCGGGGAAGTGCGGACCTATGTCGTAGATGTGCACCGCGGCACTGTTAAAAACGACGGCAATGTCACCATATTGGGAAAAAGCGACGATAATGACCTAAAAGCGCTGTATGTGGGTGGTTTCGACGTTTTACCCTCCTTTCAAAAGGATGTTACATCTTATAAGGTAGAACTTCCTTATGATATCGAAGCGATAACCGTGGAGGGAATAGCCGTTGATAAAGCGGCATCTGTGAAGATCCAGGGGGCTTCTATGCCTGAACCGGGAAGCAAGCAAACGGTATCCATCATTTGTACGGCGGAAAATGGGTCAAGCAAGCAATACACGGTAGAACTTCACCGCGCGGCGAAGCCTTCTGCTGCATCATTATCCGTCTGGCGATTGATTCTCTGGGGTGCGATTGTGGTTGCCATATGCGCGGGAATCGGCAGTGCAGCGGGTATCCTTTGTTATAAAGGAAGGAAAGCGCATAGAAACCAGGAAAAATGACCATCGGCAGGATTGCTGAGGCTAAACATAAAACCAAAAGGGTTTTCGCAGATTTTTTTTAAAAAATGAGCGAAAACCCTTGCTTTTTGCTTTGAGATAGTGTAATATAATCAAGCGTGACTGTGACCGGGGGATGATTGCGCGCTTTTCCTGGAAACAGTTCGGACTGCACGATATGCGATGAAGCGGGAGGTTGCGGCCGGTATGGTCGGTTTTTCCGCTGAGTATGTCCGATTTTAAACCGGGCGACAAGGAATACTGTCAGCACACGGCGGCTCCGGAAGCTGTGCCGTTTCACGGTGCCGCGGAGGGAGGCTTGCGCGCTGTGTGCTCAGGACGCTGACCCGTACCCGGAAACTTGTTTCAAGTGTCCGGTTTTTTCACGGCTAAGTGAGAAACACCCGGCAGGGTGTACGGATTTGGCGCCGCCCGCCAACTCAATTTATTAAGGAGGCGTTTTTCAGTGGCAGTCAAGGAGAAAATCAGAATTCGCATCAAGGGGTATGATCATCAGTTGGTGGATCAATCCGCCGAGAAGATCGTGGAGACCGCCCGCCGTACCGGCGCCCGGGTTTCCGGCCCTGTTCCGCTTCCCACCGAGAAGGAAGTCGTCACCATCCTGCGCGCGGTGCACAAATACAAGGATTCCCGCGAGCAGTTCGAGACTCGGACGCACAAGCGTCTGATCGACATCCTTCGTCCGTCCAACAAGACAGTTGAAGCCCTGATGGGGCTTGAACTCCCCGCCGGTGTGGAAATCGAAATCAAACTGTAACACGGTTTGCGGATTTTCCGGCGAGGTCATGTTCCCCTGTTTCGGAAAGGCGGCTGCGGCCCCGGCGCAAGGGTGTCGCCAGCGGTCGGCGAGGAAACGGCGGAACCAATAACCAAGGAGGTATAGACATGCAGAAAGGCATCATCGGCAAAAAAGTCGGCATGACCCAGATCTTCGATGAGAAGGGCAACGTTGTCCCGGTAACCGTTATCGAAGCCGGCCCCTGCGTCGTGGTTCAGAAGAAGACGGTGCAGAACGATGGGTACGACGCCCTTCAGTTCGGATTCGGCGACGTGTCCGTCAATCGGGTCAACAAACCCATGAAGGGTCATTTTGAGAAAGCGGATGTGGCGCCCAAGCGGACGCTGCGGGAATTCCGCTTCGACAACTGTGACGCTCTCAACGTCGGCGATATCGTCAAGGCGGATACCTTCGCCAGCGGCGACCGTGTGGACGTGGTGGGCATCAGCAAAGGTAAAGGCTACGCCGGTGCCATTAAGCGCTGGAACTTCCAGCGGCTGAAAGAGACTCACGGTACCGGCCCGGTGGCCCGTCACGCCGGCTCCCTGGGCGCCTGCTCCTCTCCCTCTCGTGTATATAAGGGGATGAAGGGCGCGGGCCATCTGGGTGCGGAGCGCGTCACCGTGCAGAACCTTGACGTCGTCAAGGTGGATGCGGAGAACAACCTGATCGCGGTGCGCGGCGCCGTTCCCGGCCCCCGCGGCGGCATCGTGGTGCTCTCGGATTCCGTCAAGAAGGCGTAAGGAAGGAGGAAATCAAATGCCTACAGTATCGACTTACGACATGACCGGCAAGCAGACCGGCACCATGGAACTGAACGACGAAGTTTTCGGCGTGAAGCCCAACGGCACCGTGATGCACAGCGCCGTCGTGAATTATTTGGCGAACCAGCGCCAGGGCACCCAGTCCACCCTCACCCGTTCCGAGGTAAGCGGCGGCGGCAGAAAACCCTGGAGACAGAAGGGGACCGGCCACGCTCGCCAAGGCTCCATCCGGGCTCCCCAGTGGACCCACGGCGGTATTGCTCTGGGCCCCAAGCCCCGCAGCTATAACTATGTGCTGCCCAAGAAGATGCGCCGTTTGGCCATCAAATCCGCTTTCTCCTCCAAGGTGCTGGCGGGTGAGATGAAGGTGCTGGACAGCCTCTCTTTGGAAGAGATCAAAACCAAGAAGATGGCTGCCGTTTTCAAAGCTTTGGAGGCGGATAAAAAGGTGCTGCTGGTGTTGCCGGAAAAGGATGAGACCGTTATCCGTTCCGCCCGCAACATCCCCGGCGTCAAGACTGCTTTGGTGAATACCCTGAACGTTTATGATGTTCTCAATGCCGACGCTTTTATCGTTGTCAAAGAGGCAGTTGCCCAGATCGAGGAGGTGTACAAATAATGGAAGCTCGCGACATTATCCTCAAGCCGGTCATCACGGAAAAATCCGTGCAGGGTCTGGCGGAGAAAAAGTACACCTTCCGTGTGGCGGAGGGCGCCAATAAGATTGCCATCGCCAAAGCGGTGGAAGAAATCTTCGGCGTCAAAGTGCTGAAGGTCAACACCGTCAGCATGAAGGGCCACAAGCGCCGTATGGGCCGCAACGAAGGCTACACTCCGGATTGGAAAAAAGCCATTGTCACCCTGACGGCGGATTCCAAGACTATTGAGTTCTTCGACGGCATGTTCTAATAGCCCGTTCCGACGGGTAAAAGGCCATCCTCCGGCAGGCGCCGGGGAGGCCCCGTTCTTTACAGGCGGGGCTGGGCGGGAATTCCCGCCGGCATTGTATGGGACGGAAAACGGGAAAACCGTGTGGCGCCGTCCCGCAAAGCTAAGTAACAGGAGAGTGAATCGGGAATGGCTACCAAGAATTATAAGCCGACCACCCCCGGACGCCGCGGCATGTCGGTCATCGACTACAGCGGATTGTCCAAGGTGGAGCCGGAGAAGAGCCTGCTGGCTCCCATGAACAAAAGCGCCGGCCGCAACAGCTATGGCCGCATCACCGTCCGCCATCGCGGCGGCGGCAACCGCCGGAAATACCGGATTATCGATTTCAAACGCAACAAGACCGGCGTGCCGGCCACCGTTATGACGCTGGAATATGATCCCAACCGCAGTGCCCATATCGCGCTGGTCCAGTATGAGGACGGCGAGAAGCGCTACATCGTGGCGCCGGTGGGTCTGCAGGTAGGCGATGTGATTACCTCCGGCGAGGAAGCGGACATCAAGCCGGGTAACGCCCTGCCGCTGTCCAGTATCCCCACCGGTACCTTCATCCACAACGTGGAGCTCTATCCGGGCAAGGGCGCTCAGCTGGCCCGCAGCGCCGGCACCATGGCTCAGCTGATGGGCAAGGAAAACAAGATGGCGCTGATCCGCCTGCCTTCCGGCGAGATGCGCAACGTGCCGCTGAACTGCATGGCCACCGTCGGCCAGGTGGGCAATGTGGAGCACGAGAACGTCAAGATCGGTAAGGCCGGTCGCAAACGTCACATGGGCTGGCGTCCCACGGTCCGTGGTTCCGTCATGAACCCCTGCGATCACCCCCACGGCGGTGGTGAGGGCAAAAGCCCCATCGGCCGTCCGGGTCCGGTTACCCCCTGGGGCAAGCCGGCGCTGGGTTACAAGACCCGCAAGACCCACAACCGTTCCGACAAGTTCATCGTCAAGCGCCGTGGTGGCAAGTAAACGAAAGGAGATTCGTCATTTATGGGTAGAAGCGTAAAGAAGGGTCCTTTCGTACAGCCCGTGTTGCTGAAAAGGGTCCAGGAAATGAATAAATCCGGCGAGAAGCGCATCCTGAAAACCTGGAGCCGCTCCTCCACGATTTTCCCGGATTTTGTCGGGCACACCTTCGCCGTTCACGACGGCCGCAAGCATGTGCCGGTGTATGTCACCGAGGATATGGTGGGACACAAGCTGGGCGAATTCGCCCCCACCCGTACCTTCCGGGGCCATGTGGGCTCCAAGAGTTCCAAGTAAGCGGTTGAAAGGAGAGAAACGCCATGGAAGCAAGGGCGCAGGCTAATTACGTCCGTATTTCCCCTCGCAAAGTCAAGATCGTTCTCGACCTCATCCGCAACAAACCGGTTGATGTCGCTATCGCGATTGTGCGTAATACCCCCAAGGCCGCCTGTGAGCCGATTGAAAAGCTGCTCAAATCGGCGGCGGCTAATGCGGAAACCAACCATAACATGGATAAGAACAACCTCTATGTTGCGGAGTGCTTCGCATGTCCCGGTCCTATCCTTAAGCGGGTCCGTCCGGCCCCCAAGGGCAGTGCGCATCGCATCCTGAAGAGGACCTCACACATCACCCTTGTGCTCAAGGAAAAGGAATAAGCGAAGGAGGAGGCAAACTATGGGACAGAAAGTCAATCCCCACGGCCTGCGGGTCGGCGTTATCAAGGATTGGGATTCCCGCTGGTTCGTCAAGGACAATGAGTTCGGCGATACCCTGGTGTCCGACTACAATCTGCGGAAATACCTGAAGAAGACGCTGTACGCCGCCGGTGTGTCTAAGATCGAAATTGAACGCGACGCTTCCCGCGTGCGCGTGCATATCCATTGCGCCAAGCCGGGCATTGTTATCGGCAAGGGCGGCGCGGAGATCGAAAAACTGCGCCTGACCTGTGAGAAGATGCTGGGCAAGCCCACTCTGGTGAACATTGTGGAAGTGCGTTCTCCCGACGTTAACGCGCAGCTGGTGGCGGAAAATATCGCCCAGCAGCTGGAGAAGCGTATTTCCTTCCGCCGTGCGATGAAGCAGGCCATCGGCCGCGCGATGAAGCTGGGCGCCAAGGGTATCAAAACGCAGGTTTCCGGCCGTTTGGGCGGTGCGGATATCGCCCGCACCGAGCAGTATCATGAAGGAACCATTCCGCTGCAGACGCTGCGTGCGGACATCGACTACGGCTTTGCCGAGGCGCACACCACCTACGGCCGCGTCGGCGTAAAGGTATGGATTTACCGCGGCGAGGTTCTTGCCGGCGCCGCCAAACCCCGCAGGGAAGGAGGCCGCAAGTAATGCTGCTGCCCAAAAGAGTAAAATACCGCCGCGTTCATAGAGGCCGCCTGACCGGTAAGGCCTATCGCGGCAACGAAGTGAACTACGGCGATTTCGGCCTGGTGGCCCTGGAGCCGGCCTGGATCTCTTCCAATCAGATTGAGGCGGCCCGTATCGCCATGACCCGTTACATCAAGCGTGGCGGTCAGGTCTGGATCAAGATTTTCCCCGACAAGCCCATTACGGAAAAGCCCGCCGAAACCCGAATGGGTTCCGGTAAAGGTTCTCCCGAGTACTGGGTGGCAGTGGTGAAGCCCGGCCGTGTGATGTTTGAAATCGCCGGCGTGTCCGAGGATGACGCCCGGGAAGCCATGCGGCTCGCGGCCAACAAGCTGCCCATCAAGTGCAAGTTTGTGACGAAAGCCGGCGCGGCCGACTTAACAGGAACGGATGGTGAGCAGGGATGAAGTCCACTGAGATTGCAAAGATCAGAGAGCTGAACGAGGCGGAGCTCCAAACCAGGCTCAAGGACCTCAAAACCGAGCTGTTCAATCTGCGGTTCCAGCATGCGATCAATCAGCTCGACAATCCGATGCGTCTGAAGGCTGTCAAGAAGGAAATCGCCATTGTCAAAACGATCATGCGCGAGAACGAGATCAAGAACGGCGCCGAGGCGTAACGGAAGGAGGAGTAAGTTGTGAGCGAACGGAATCTGAGAAAGACGAGAACCGGCTTGGTCGTCAGCGATAAGATGGATAAAACCATCGTGGTGACGATTGAGGACAACGTCCGTCATCCGCTGTATAAGAAGATCATCAAACGCACCGTGAAGCTGAAGGCGCACGACGAGAAGAACGAGTGCCGCGTGGGCGACCGCGTATCCATTATGGAAACCCGCCCGCTGTCCAAGGACAAACGGTGGCGCCTTGTGGAAATTATCGAAAAAGCAAAATAATGTCGGTAGGCGTCTGCGCCCTGCCGGCGCAGGCGCGTGAAAGGAGGAACCCGCTTTGGTACAACAGCAGACCTACCTGAAAGTTGCCGACAACACCGGCGCGAAGGAGCTTATGTGCATCCGCGTTCTTGGTGGTTCCGGCAGAAGGTATGCGAATATTGGCGACGTCGTGGTTGCTTCGGTCAAAAAAGCAGCACCCGGCGGCGTTGTGAAAAAAGGCGATGTGGTGAAAGCCGTCGTCGTCCGTTCGGTGAAAGGCATCCGCCGGGAGGATGGTACCTACATCCGGTTCGATGAGAATGCGGCGGTTATCATCCGCGACGACAAAAACCCCAGAGGTACCCGTATTTTTGGCCCGGTGGCGAGAGAGCTCAGAGAGAGAGATTATCTCAAGATTCTGAGCCTTGCCCCCGAAGTGCTGTAATGGGAGGTGCCGGAATTGAGTAACAAACTTCATGTGAAAAAGGGCGACACGGTCGTCATTATTAGCGGCGATGACCGCGGCAACAAAGGCAAGGTGCTGGACGTCAGCCCCAAGGAGGGCAAGGTCATCGTCGAGGGGCGCAACATGGTGAAGAAGCATGTCAAGCCCCGCAAGATGGGCGATCCCGGCGGCATCGTTTCCGCCGAAGGCGCCATGTATGTTTCCAAGGTCATGGTCATCTGCCCCCACTGCAACAAGCCGACGCGGGTCGGCCACAAGAAATTCGCCGACGGTTCCAAATCCCGCATTTGCAAGCGTTGCGGCGAAACGCTGTAAGGAGGTAAAAGCATATGGCCAGACTCAAGGAGTATTATGTCAAAGACGTGGCTCCCGCGCTGATGAAAAAGTTCAGCTATAAAAGCGTGATGCAAATCCCCAAGCTGGACAAGATCGTCATCAACGTCAGCTGCGGCGAAGCCCGCGATAATGCGAAGGTTATCGAAGCTATCGTGGCGGATCTGTCCGCCATCACCGGCCAGCGTCCCATCGTCTGCAAGGCCCGTAAATCCGTCGCCAATTTTAAGCTGCGCGAAGGCATGAATATCGGCGCCAAGGTTACCCTGCGGGGTGAGCGGATGTACGAGTTCCTGGACCGCCTGTTCAGCGTGGCGCTGCCCAGGGTCCGCGACTTCCGCGGCATCAACCCCAATTCCTTCGACGGCCGCGGCAATTACAACATGGGCCTGAAGGAGCAGCTGATCTTCCCGGAGATCGACTATGACAAGATCGATAAGGTTCGGGGCATGGACATCTGTTTTGTCACCACGGCCAACACCGATGAAGAAGCGCGGGAGCTGCTCACCCTGATGGGCGCTCCATTCGCGAAATAAGGAGGGGAACAGACAATGGCTAAGACTTCTATGAAAATCAAGCAACAGCGGCCGGCCAAGTTCTCCACCCGGGCGTACAACCGCTGCAAGATCTGTGGCCGTCCCCACGCGTATCTGCGCCGGTACGGCATCTGCCGCATTTGCTTCAGAGAGCTTGCCTACAAAGGCGAGATCCCTGGCGTAAAGAAGGCCAGTTGGTAAGCAATAGCTAGAAGGAGGTTGACGGAATGCAAATCACCGACACCATCGCCGACATGCTGACGAGGATCCGTAACGCAAACTCGGCCAAGCACGATTCGGTGGATATCCCCGCTTCCAACATGAAGAAGGCTATTGCCCAGATTCTTGTTGACGAGGGATATGTCAAGAACTATCAGGTTATCGAGGATGACAAGCAGGGCGTTATCCGCATCACCCTTAAGTATCAGGGCCCGTCCAAGACCCCGGTACTCATGGGACTGCGTCGCGTTTCCAAGCCCGGCCTGCGCATCTATTCCAGCAGCGAGGACATGCCGAAGGTCCTGAAGGGCATCGGCACCGCCATTGTTTCCACCTCCCGCGGCGTCATGACCGACAAGCGGGCGCGCAAGGAGAACGTGGGCGGCGAAGTCCTGGCGTTCGTATGGTAAGGGGGTAGGGAGAATATGTCGAGAATTGGACGCAAACCCATCGCTATCCCCGCTGGCGTCGAGGTCAAGCTGGCCGACGGCGTAGCGACGGTAAAGGGCCCCAAGGGCACCCTGACCCAAAATATCCATCCCAATATGAAGGTGGAAGTGGCCGACGGAGAAATCCTTGTCACCCGCCCCAACGATGAGAAGGAAAACAGGGCACTGCATGGCCTGACCCGGGCGCTGCTGAACAACATGGTGGAGGGCGTTACCAACGGCTTCTCCAAGCAGCTGGACGTCAACGGCGTCGGCTACCGTGTGCAGAAGCAGGGCAAGGATCTGGTGATGACTCTGGGCTACAGCCATCTGGTCACCGTCAGTGAAATTCCGGGCATCACCATCGATGTGCCGGGTCCCAACACCATCATCATCCGCGGCGCCGACAAGCAGCTGGTAGGCCAGTTTGCCGCCGAGGTGCGGGAGAAGCGCCCGCCGGAGCCTTATAAGGGCAAGGGCATCAAATACGCCGACGAGGTTATCCGCCGCAAGGAAGGTAAGACCGGCGGCAAGGGCAAGAAGTAAGGAGAGTGAACATCCATGGTGAGCAAACAAGACAGCAACCTGGCGCGCCAGAAGCGTCATGCTCGCGTTCGCGGAAAGATTTCCGGTACCGCTGAGCGGCCGCGCCTGAACGTGTATCGCTCCTTAAACCACATCTATGCCCAGCTGATCGATGATGGCAAAGGAGTAACCCTGGCGACCGCTTCCAGTGTCGAGAAGGATTTCGGCATGAACGGCGGCAACAAGGAAGCCGCTAAAAAAGTCGGCGAGATGATCGCCAAACGCGCCGCCGAAAAGGGCATCACCGAGGTCGTATTCGACCGCGGCGGCTATATCTATCACGGCCGCGTCAAAGAGCTGGCCGAAGGCGCCCGCGAGGGCGGCCTCAAGTTCTAAGGAAAGGGAGGATTATACTTTGGCCAGAATTGACGCAAACACAATGGAACTGAAAGAGCGGATTGTCGCGATCAACCGCGTTAGCAAGACTGTAAAGGGCGGTCGTATTTTCAAATTCGCCGCCCTGGTAGTGGTGGGCGACGGCAACGGTACGGTGGGCTTTGGCCTTGGAAAGGCCGGTGAAGTGCCGGACGCTAGCCGTAAGGGCAGTGAGGATGCCAAGAAGCATCTGATGAAAGTTTCCCTGAAAGGCTCCACCATTCCGCATGAAGTGATCGGCACTTTTGGAGCCGGCCGCGTGCTGATGAAGCCCGCTGCTCCCGGTACCGGCGTAATCGCCGGCGGTGCCGTGCGTGCTGTCGTGGAAGCCGCGGGTATCCGCGATATCCGCACCAAGGCTCTCCGTTCCAATAATCCCTGCAATGTGGTGAGCGCCGCCATGAACGGTTTGGCGCAGCTCCGCACGGCGGAGGAAGCGGCCGCGGTCCGCGGTAAAACCGCCAAGGAAATCTTAGGTTAACGGGAGGGCAATGACAATGGCTAAAAAAGCGAAAGCCGCCGGTCTGCAGATCAAACTGGTCCGCAGCCTGATCGGCAGCAAAAAAGACCAGATTGCCACCGCCGCGTCCATGGGCCTGCGCAAGATCGGCGATGTTGCCAATCAGCCCGACAACGCCGCGACCCGTGGCAAGGTAAACAAGATTCTCCACCTCGTCGAGGTAACCGAAGCGTAAGCAATTCGAGCAAGGAGGTGCGAACATTATGAAGCTACATGAGCTTTCTCCGGCCCCCGGCTCCGTCCGCGAGGTCAAGAGAATTGGCAGAGGCCATGGTTCCGGTCAGGGCAAAACCGCCGGCAAAGGCCACAAAGGCCAGAAGGCCCGTGCCGGCCGCGGTATCCGCCCCGGTTTTGAAGGCGGCCAGATGCCTCTACAGAGACGTGTCCCCAAGAGGGGCTTCAACAACATCTTTGCCACCGAGTACGCCATCCTTAACGTGGCGGCCCTTAACGCCTTTGAAGACGGCGCTGTGGTGGATCTGGATGCGGCGAAAGCCGCCGGTCTGGTGAAAAAGGGCTGTGACGGCTTGAAGGTGCTGGGCAACGGTGCGTTGCAGAAAAAACTCACTGTGAAAGCGGCTGCTTTCTCCGAGGCTGCCAAAGCCAAGATCGAGGCTGCCGGCGGGAAGGCAGAGGTGATCTGAGATGTTTCAGGTTCTGCGTAATGCCTGGAAGATTGCCGACCTGCGCAAGAAAATCCTGTATACGCTTCTGATCATCCTGATCTTTCGTATCGGTTCCTATGTTTCCGTGCCGTTTGTGGACATGGAGGTTATGAAAAACGCCGTGGCATCCAATGCCGGTGGTTACATGGATTATTTAACCCTCCTGTCCGGCGGCGGCTTTTCCAATGCCAGTATTTTCGCCCTTTCCATCACCCCCTACATTAACGCCAGCATCATCATTCAGCTGCTGACGGTGGCGATCCCTCCCCTGGAGCGGATGGCCAAGGATGGCGAGGCGGGCCGGAAGAAGCTGGGTCAGATCACCCGGTATGTCACCGTTGGTCTGGGCCTGATGCTGGGTGTGGCCTACTACTTTATGGTACGCAATAAGTACGGCGCTTTGGCTTCCGAGGCCAAGACTGGCGGCGCCGCCTGGTTTGCCGCCATCGTCATCGTGCTCTGCTTCACAGCAGGTTCCGCATTGATGATGTGGCTGGGTGAACAGATCAATGAAAAGGGGATCGGCAACGGCATTTCTATCCTGCTGTTCGCCGGCATTATCTCCCGTCTGCCCACTGCTCTCAACTTCCTGTGGAAGCTCTTTTATGATTCCGGAATCAAGATTCTGGATCAGGGCGGCGGCGCAGCAGTCAAGAACATGGTGCTGGTGCCTATTATCATCATCCTGTTTCTGGCAATCGTTGGATTTATTGTTTTCCTCACCGATGCGGAACGGCGGATACCCGTCCAGTACGCCAAGCGGGTGGTGGGACGCAAGATGTACGGCGGTCAGAACACCTATATCCCGATTAAGGTCAATATGTCCGGCGTTATGCCCATCATTCTGGCCTCGGCGATTATCTCTCTGCCGTCGGTGCTGGCCGGATTTTTCGGCTGGGATAACGCCTTTATCCGGGCGTTTTCCCCTTCCAGCTGGATCTATCTGACCCTGGAGTTTATCCTGATTATTGGTTTTGCGTTTTTCTATGTCACCATCCAGTATAATCCGCTGGAGATGTCCAATAATCTCCGTAAGAATTCCGGCGCGATTCCGGGTTATCGTCCCGGCAAGCCCACCACGGATTATATCAAGCGGGTGCTGAACAAGGTCACCCTGATCGGCGCCTTGTTCATCGGTCTGATCGCCGTCTTCCCGGGACTGTTCGGCCTGATTGCAGGCCAGAGCTATACCGGCCTGACTCTGGGCGGCACCTCCGTCATGATCATCGTGGGCGTGGCGCTGGAAACCACCCAGCAGATCGAGAGCCAGATGATGATGCGGCACTACAAGGGGTTCCTGGAGTAAGAACTCCTGACCGTCTCAACCATTGTCCCGTCGGGTGCGCACCGGAAACCGGGCAGCGGCCCGCGGGGCTGCAGGGCAAAGGAGGACTCTTCATGAATCTGATTCTTTTAGGGGCTCCGGGGGCCGGCAAGGGCACCCAGGCGGAGGTTATCGCCGAGCACCTGAACATTCCCACCATTTCCACGGGTAATATTATCCGTGAAGCGCTGAAAAGCGGTACGGAGATGGGGCTGAAAGCCAAAGAGTTTATGGATGCCGGCAAGCTGGTTCCCGATGATATCGTTATTGGTATCATTAAGGAGAGGCTTGCGCAGCCGGACTGTGCAAACGGATTTATTCTCGACGGCTTTCCCCGCACTATTCCCCAGGCCGAGGCGCTTGACCGTATGGGGGTCGTCATCGACCGCGTGATCGATATTGAGGTACCGGATGAGACGATTACCCAGCGTGTATCGGGCCGCCGTGTCTGCCCCTCATGCGGCGCATCCTATCACGTCGACTATAAAAGGCCGGCGGTGGAGAACGTATGCGACCGCTGCGGCGACACCCTTTCCCAGCGCAAGGATGACCATCCGGATACCGTCAGAGAGCGTCTACAGGTATATCATGAGCAGACCGAGCCGCTGAAAGGTTATTACGCCCAGAGCGGTAAGCTGTATATCGTGGAAGGACAGGAAGAGGTCGCCGATACGACCCGCCTCACCCTCGCCGCGGTTGAGGCCTGACCATGATTGCTATCAAGAACAGCCGGGAGCTGCGCGCCATGAAAGAGGCGTGCATCATCTCGGCTAGGGCGCTGCAGCTGGCGGGCAAGGCGATTGAACCCGGTGTCACCACCGGGGAGGTCGACCGGATCGTTCGTCAGTATATCGAGAGTGAGGGAGCTACCCCTTCCTTCCTCGGTTATGGCGGATTCCCGGCCAGCGCCTGCATATCCATTAATGAGCAAGTCATCCACGGCATACCAGGCAAGCGTGTGATTCATGCCGGCGATATCGTCAGTGTGGATGTGGGAGCGTGTTTCAACGGCTTCCACGGCGACAATGCCGCAACGTTTGCAGCAGGGGAGATTTCCTCTGAGGCACAGGCGCTGATGGACGCTACCCGGGAGAGCCTTTACGAAGGCATTCGGGCGGCGGTGGCCGGCGGCAGAGTCGGCGACATCGGCGCAGCTGTGCAAAAGTATGTCGAGGTGCGTGGTTACTCGGTGGTACGGCAGTTCGTCGGCCACGGAGTAGGCACGAACCTGCACGAAGACCCCAGCGTGCCCAATTTCGGTACCCCCGGCCGCGGTCCCAGATTGCTGCCGGGTATGACCTTAGCTATTGAACCTATGATCAACGCCGGAACCGGGGATGTACGCATCCTGGGCGACGGCTGGACCACTGTGACGAAAGACGGCCGTCTTTCGGCCCATTTTGAGCATACCGTCGCCATTACCGCAGACGGTCCCGTCATTCTGACAACACCGTAAAGGCGGGTGACGGAATGCTGAAACGGGGGAGCGTGGTCGTATCGTCTGCCGGAAAGGACAAAGGATCTTATCTGGCGGTGCTACAGACGGATGCCGGCGGCCTATGGGTCGCCGACGGGCGTCGGCGACCGCTGGAACGGCCCAAGCGAAAAAATCCGCGTCATGTGGTCGAGACCCCCTTTGCAGCAGACGAGGCTTCAATGGCGACCAATCGTGAACTGCGCCGGGTGCTGACGGCGGTTAAAAATAAAGCCGCTGTCCCGGACACGTGACCGCCGGATCAAAATCCGCGGCCGTCATCACATGAGGGAGGTTATCTGATGTCCAAATCGGACGTTATTGAGCTGGAAGGTACCGTAGTCGAGGCTCTGCCCAATGCGACGTTTCAGGTGGAGCTGGCGAACGGCCACCAGATTCTGGCCCACATTTCCGGAAAACTGCGGATGAATTTTATCCGTATTCTGCCGGGAGACAAGGTCACGGTGGAAATGTCCCCTTATGACCTGACCAAGGGCAGGATCACGTGGCGAACGAAATAATGCCGCAGCGCGGCGTTTCGTCCTGAGATCGCCGTATTCCCCTTTGACGGGGGATACATTTGAATTCGGTTGCAGGCTCTCCGCTGAGAGCGGCAACTTTCGGAAAGGACATGATTCTTCTTATGAAAGTCAGACCTTCTGTTAAAAAGATCTGCGAAAAATGCAAGGTTATCAAGCGCAAAGGCCGTATCATGGTCATCTGCGAGAATCCCAAACACAAGCAGCGCCAAGGCTGATTCCTCTCAGCCCGCGTTTGCTCATTCTTTGCGTCCCGTTGATACAGGACGCAGCCGAAAGGAAGGAATATCATTATGGCGCGTATAGCTGGTGTTGACCTGCCCAGAGATAAACGCATTGAAATCGGCCTTACCTATATCTTTGGGATCGGCCGCAAAACGTCCAACGACATTCTCGCCGCTACCAACGTGAACCCCGATACCCGTGTCCGGGATTTGACGGAGGAAGAGGTTTCCAAACTGCGGGAATACATCGACCATAACGTGACGGTGGAAGGTGACCTCCGCCGGGATATCGCTTTTGATATTAAGCGTTTGGTCGAAATCGTCAGCTATCGTGGTATCCGCCACCGCAAGGGTCTTCCTGTGCGCGGCCAGCGGTCCAAGACCAATGCCCGCACCCGCAAGGGACCGAAGAAGACCATCGCCAACAAGAAGAAATAAGCAGGAGGGATAAGAATGGCTGCTGCAAAAACCACGGCGCGCAAAGGCACCACCGCCGTCCGCCGCCGTAAAGAACGCAAAAATATCGAACGGGGCGCCGCCCATATCCAGTCCACGTTCAACAATACCATTGTGACCATCACCGACTCCCAGGGCAATGCTCTGTCCTGGGCCAGCGCCGGCGAGCTGGGCTTCCGGGGCTCCCGGAAATCCACCCCCTACGCGGCTCAGACTGCTGCCGAAACCGCTGCCCGTGCGGCGATGGAGCACGGACTGAAGGTTGTCGAGGTGTTCGTCAAAGGACCCGGCGCCGGCCGTGAGGCCGCGATCCGCGCCCTGCAGGCCGCCGGACTCGAGGTCAACATGATCAAAGACGTGACCCCGATCCCCCACAACGGATGCCGTCCTCCCAAGAGAAGACGCGTATAATTCAAATCAGGAGGTGCAACCAATATGGCTAGATATACCGGTCCGGTGTGCAAACTCTGCCGCCGTGAAGGTCAGAAACTCTTTTTGAAGGGTGAGCGCTGCTACACGGGCAAATGCTCTGTTTCCCGCCGCGCGTACGCCCCCGGCCAGCATGGCCAGGCCCGCAATAAGAAAGCGTCCGAATACGGCCGCCAACTGCGCACCAAGCAGTATGCCCGTCGTTACTACGGTGTACTGGAGAGCCAGTTCCGTCACTATTTCGAACTGGCCGAAAAGATGCCCGGCGTTACGGGTGAAAACCTGCTGCGTCTGCTGGAATCCCGTCTGGACAATGTGGTCTACCGTCTGGGCTTTGCCAGCTCCCGCGCCGAAGCCCGTCAGCTGGTTTCTCACGGTCATTTCTCCGTGAACGGCCGCCGGGTGAATATCCCCTCTTATCTCGTTAAGGTGGGGCAGACCGTTTCCATGAACGACGGCAGCCGCCAGCTGGATAAGATGAAGGCGATTGTGGAGTCCAATGGCTCCCGTCCGGTGCCGAAGTGGCTGGATCTGAATCGCGACGCGCTGGCTGCCAAGGTAGTTTCCATGCCGGAACGCGAGGATATCGATCTTCCCATCGAAGAAACCCTCATCGTCGAGTTGTACTCCCGCTAATGCTGCGGGTCTGTCCCCGACGACCGCGCAATGCACGTTTATATTCAGTGGAAGGGGTTGCCGGACGCCCTTGTCCGGCCGCTTCATTCCGTTTCAATAAGGAGGGTTTTGCATGATTGAGATTGAGAAGCCCAGAATCGACGCGCTCGACCTGGCCCCCAACGGCACTTATGGAAAATTCGTCGTGGAGCCGCTGGAAAGAGGCTACGGCACAACGCTGGGCAACAGCCTGCGCCGCGTGCTGCTGTCTTCCCTCCCGGGCGTCGCGGTAACCTCCGTCAAAATCGACGGAATCCTGCATGAGTTTTCCACCATCGAGGGTGTGAAAGAGGATATCACCGAGATCATCCTGAACATCAAGGGCCTGATCATGAAGATCAACGGAGACGGTCCGAAGGTGGTGTATGTGGAGGCGGAGGGTCCTGGAGAGGTGACCGCCGGCTCCATCAAATGCGACAGCGAGGTAGAGATCCTGCAGCCCGACATGCACATTGCCACCCTGGGCGAGGGCGCGAAGCTGTATATGGAGATCACCCTCGACAAAGGACGGGGGTATGTGCCCGCCGAGCGCAACAAGCAGCAGATGACGCCGATCATCGGCGTGATTCCGGTTGATTCCATCTACACGCCGGTGGTAAAGGTGAACTACACGGTGGAGAACACCCGTGTAGGACAGATCACCGACTACGACAAGCTGACCTTGGAAGTGTGGACCAACGGGACGATTTCCGCCAAAGAAGCCGTTTCCCTGGGCGCGAAGGTGCTGACGGAGCATTTGAACCTGTTTGTGGATCTGTCCGGTGAGGCGTATTCCGGCGATTCCATCATGGTGGAAAAAGACGACAAGGGCAAGGAAAAGGTCCTGGAGATGACCATCGAGGAGCTGGACCTGTCCGTTCGTTCCTTCAACTGCCTGAAACGTGCAGGCATCAACACCGTGGAAGACCTTATCAGCAAGAGCGAGGAAGATATGATGAAGGTCCGCAACCTGGGCCGCAAATCCCTGGAAGAGGTTATCAACAAGCTGGCCTCTTTGGGCTTCAAGCTCTATAATGAAGAGGAATAATGCGGGAATGCCTGAGACTTTCCTTTTAGAATGCCGTTAACCTAAGGATAAGGAGTGAATTCAAATGCCCGGAACCAGAAAGCTCGGCCGCCCGACTGCGTCGCGTATGGCTATGCTGAGAGCGATGGTTACCTTCCTGCTGGAAAAAGGCCGGATTGAAACCACCATCACCCGTGCAAAAGAAGTCCGGTCCATGACCGAGAAGATGATCACCATCGCCAAGAACCCCACTTTGGCGAATAAACGCCTGGTATTTTCCTTTGTTACCAAGGAAAGCGTAGCGAAAAAGCTGTTCGATGAAATCGCCCCCAAGTATGCCGACCGCAACGGCGGCTATACCCGTATCATCAAGACCCAGGCTCGCCGCGGCGACGCTGCGGAAATGGCCATCATCGAACTGGTGAAATAAGCGCGAATATCTGGAAAGCCAGCCGGAAAACCGGCTGGCTTTTTTGTACTGCAGAAAATAAAGAATGAATTATACATGATGTAGAAGATTATGAATCCGGGAGTTGACAGAAAATCGTATGAGCACTACACTAATACTACCAGCTCACGACAAGGACAAGCCCTGTTCACAATTCTAAGGGTTTTTCTATAAGGGCAGGCAACACAGCAGATGGATTAAGGAGAGCAGGAATTGTGAAAAATATTCAAGATGAAATTCAGCGAATTCTGCGGAAATACGATTTGCCGCTGCATGGTTTCTGCCCTTTTCAAGCGGTGCAAAACCATCTGCTGCCCTGCCGCGCGACTGCGCGGCTGCCGGAAAATGCGCGAACCGTTTTGGTGACTTTATTTCCTTATCGATTTGCCGATGAAGGGCCGCGGAATCTTTCCCGTTACGCTGCCTGTCTGCCGGATTATCATCAGGCAGCTGGTGTGAGCTTAAATCGGGCTGCCGCCGCCTTGATGGAGACATTCCCTCTGCATCGTTTCGAGGTTTTTGTGGACAATTCTCCTCTGCCGGAGGTTCGAACTGCCGCGCTGGCGGGATTAGGCTGTGTGGGAGACAACGGCTTGCTGATTCATCCCAAATTTGGCTCCTGGGTATTTATTGGTGAGATTGTTACGGATTTGGAGCTGTCCTTGCCGGATCCCAGACCGATACCCGGCTGCCTGCACTGCGGCGCCTGCGCCGCGGCCTGTCCTTCATCCTGCGTGGATTTGAAGGGTGCGGAGAGGCGTCAGCGGTGTCTGTCGGCGGTTTCCCAAAAAAAAGGAGAGTTAGGTCTGGAAGAGAAAACGCTGCTGCGCGGCAGCCCATTGGTTTGGGGATGTGATCGCTGCCAGGAGGTTTGTACGCTGAATAGAAATACCCAAGTCGATCCTCACCTCGGCTTCATTGGTTATCAAGGCTGGCTGTCGGAGGATGATTTAGAACATCTGGAAGGCAAGGCTTATGGCTGGAGGGGAAAGAGGGTCTTGGAGCGAAATCTGGAACTGCAGAACAAGGCGAGTCAAGCCGCCGATTGACGAATAAAGGCGTGCGTTGTATAATAATTGAAAATAAGATCTTGACAGATTGTCATATCACAGGCAAAAAGGAGGATGTTGAAGCGGCATGATAAGGAAGCGAAAGAAACGGATTGTTCTGCTGCTGATTTTGGTGTTGCTGACAGCTGTTGTTGCCTCTCCCTTTGCTGTGAACGCTTATGTCACTGGTTCGTCGGAGAAACGGATCATCACCGCCGAAGAGGCGGCGGAGGGTAAGCCGGCCGACTGCGTACTGGTGCTGGGAGCTTTGGTATACCCTGACGGCAGGCTCTGCGCCATGTTGGAAGATCGAGTAAAGACGGGAATCGCCCTCTATCAAAGCGGAGCGGCGAAAAAGCTGCTGTTCAGCGGTGATCATGGCCGGGAGGATTATGACGAGGTCAACGCCATGAAGCAGTATGCCCTGGATGCCGGGGTTCCGGAAGAGGATATTTTTTTGGATCACGCGGGATTTTCCACTTACGAATCTGTTTACCGTGCCAAAGCCATTTTTCAGGTTGAATCGGTGCTCATTGTCACCCAGAAATACCATCTGTACCGCGCCCTGTATGCGGCGGAAGAGATGGGGTTGGAAGCCAGGGGAGTAGACGGCGCGCTGCAGGAATATATTGGACAGGAAAAACGGGAGTTTCGGGAATTTTTAGCCCGGAATAAAGATTTTTTGATGTGTGTTGTCAAACCGGCCCCCACTTATTTAGGCGCGGCAATTCCCATTACAGGAGATGGCCGAGCCACCCGGGGCTGATAGGAAGATCAATAACCGCGAAAGGCGTGAATCACATGACATTGCTGGTGCAAACCGAACGCATTCTGGCGAATTTTCGTATTCTGCAGAAACAGGCAGGGGGAACGCCGCTGATCCCAACCCTGGAAGCCAATGCCTACGGTTTGGGAGACGTGGCGGTGGCACAGCTGTTGGCTGGCGCCGGTATAAAAACTGTGGCGGTATCCCGACTGGAGGAAGCGGTTCGCATCGCGGAGAATGTCCGGGGATTGGATATCCTGCTGCTGACGCCTTATGCAGGGGAAGAGGATATCACCGCCATTTTGAAAAACGATATCATCGCCGCGGTGGGCTCCAACGATAGTGCGGTTTTAATCAGCTCTTTAAGCCGAAAACTGCGTTGCCGGGCGCGGGTACAGCTTTGTTTTGATTTCGGCATGGGCCGGTTTGGCTATATGCCTCAGGATGTGGTCAAGGCCGCTCAAACCATCCACCATCTGGAGAATGTAGAGCTGTATGGGGTTTTTACCGCCCTGCCGACCAAGAAGATGAAGGAAGCGGCTGCCCTCCAGCAAGTGAAGGATTTCCAGCGGGTGCTTACCGCTATTGAGCGGGAGGGGCTACGCTACGGAATCGCCCACATGGCGGACAGCAGCCAGGCTGCCCAGTATAAGGAAATGCGCCTTGGGGCAGTCCGGGCGGGGGCAGATCTTTTTGGTCGGGGCCCGCAAAAGGAGCGGCACGGCCTTAAGAAGGTGGGCCGGGCGGTTTCGGAGATCTGCGACCTAAAATGGATGGCCGCAGGCAGCACCGTAGGGGAGGACGGCGGCTATAAACTCCGCCGTGCAACCCGCTTGGCGGTGGTTCCCGCCGGTCTGGCGGACGGCGTCTTTACCGATGGACAGATGAAAAGGGGGCTTTTTTTCCGCTCCAAGCTGACTTGTGAAATCAACGGAAGAAAAGCGCCGGTGATGGGCCGGGTGGGGCTGACTTCTCTGACGGCAGATGTTACCGACCTGGACTGCGCACCGGGAGATATCGTGTCTTTTGAAGCGGATCCGGTGGGTATCAGCGCCTTTACCCGCCGGGATTATGTGTAACACGTGGGAGCGGGTGCCGGCGGCATCAGCTCCCTTTTCCAGTCCGTTGGCAGACGCTGTAATTGAATATACAAAAAGGAATATATCGTCATTTCATACTCCGGGGCATAAGGGGAGGCTGCATAATTGTGCCGATCCACTGCTGGATCTGACGGAACTGCCGGATACCGGCAGCCTTTACGATGGAGGGGATCGGATAGAAGAGGCGGAGAAGGCTGCTGCTGAACAGTTCGGCGCTGCCCGGACGCTTTTTAGTGCCGGCGGCTGTACCCTTTGTATCCAGACTATGCTGGCGCTGGCCGGGGGAGGCGGACGGATCCTCATGGCTCGGAATGCTCACCGAAGCGCTCTTAATGCAGCGGCGCTTTTGGGAATGGAACCGGTCTGGATCTGGCCGGATTATAATCGGAACGAGGGACCAATCAATGCAGCACAAATAGAAAAAATGTTAAAACTTGATAGATATATACGATCCGTATATATCACCTCCCCGGATTATTACGGTAACCTTTGTGATATAGAGGCGATTAACGCAGTATGCAGCCGGGCAGGGGTCCCGTTGCTGGTGGACAATGCCCACGGCAGTCATTTGGGAGCCTTTGGACGGCACCCCTTAGCGTTGGGCGCTTATATGACGGCGGACAGCGCTCACAAGACCCTGCCGGTGCTCACCGGCGGTGCTTATCTGCATTTCAGTCGAAATGCCGCCGACAGCATTTCCTCTTCCTCCGCCAAGGCGGCTATGGCCTTGTTTGGTTCCACTTCGCCCTCCTTTATGACTTTGGCGTCTCTGGATACCGCTCAGGCTTGGTGGGGACAAGAAGGGAAAACCGCGTGCCAGAGATTAGCACATAGAACAGAGGAATTGAAACGGCAGGCGGCTGTCGTCGGATTGTCGCCTGGATTTCCGGAAATATCCCCCCAGTTTAAGGACCCGATCCGGCTGGCCCTGGATAGCATAAACGGCTGGGAGACAGCAGAGCATTTCCGTCGGTTCGGCTGTGAGCCGGAAATGGCGGATGACCGGTATGTGGTGTTTATCCTTACGCCGTTTAATACAGAAGAGGATTTGGACCGCTTGTTTGAGGCATTGAAGGCGTATGTACCCGGAGAAAAAAGCAGCAGACCATCCTTTTCCGCTATTCCGCCGTCTGGGGAACCGGAAAAGGTGCTTACGCCTCGGCAAGCGGTGCTGGCTCCTTGGGAAGAGATACCGGCGGGGATGGCCGTCGGACGTATCGCTGCCAGAGCGGTGTGTCCCTGCCCGCCGGGGGTTGCCGCCGTGGCGCCGGGAGAACGGCTGTCCGCCGAGTTGACTGATTGGCTGAGAAGCAGAGGGTTTACGACGCTGCCGGTTGTGAAGGAAAAGACGCGATAAGGCGGATCCTGTCGTAAAAAATCTCCTTTCCAGGCGGGGAAACGCCTTGTAACGACAGCCGGAATACGGTATAATGGGTATTAGTCCGCGGTATACACTGGCGGACGGTATCCGCAGAAGAACGGATACGGTCGTATTATGCTCAGCGGAAGCTGCTGACCCAACCTTAACATATACTGGGAGGTTTGTTATATGAAACTGATTTTTGCCATTGTTAATAAGGATGACAGCAATGTAGTATCCTCCGCGCTGACCCGGGGCGGTTTCTCTGTCACCAAGCTGGCCACCACCGGCGGATTTCTCCAGGCCGGGAACACCACTTTCCTGGTAGGTACCGATGATACCCGAGTGGACGAGGTGTTGTCCATCATTGAGAAGCATTCCAAGAAGCGGACCCAAATGGTGCCCACCACCAATTACGGTACCACCACCTATGCCTCCTTCCCCGTAGAAGTGACGGTGGGCGGCGCGACGGTTTTTGTCATGAGTGTGGACCGCTACGAAAAGATCTGAGGAATATCCATGCGATTTGATGGGTTCGAGGGAAATGAAGGGGTAAAGCGGGCACTGTCCGCCTGTGTGGATGGCGGCCGGTTTCCCCATGCCCTGTTGCTGGAGGGACCAGAGGGAAGCGGCCGTCGGACATTGGCACAGCTGCTAGCCCGTGCGGCGGTCTGCACAGCTCCCGCTGGAGAACAAAAGCCCTGCGGCCACTGTGCAGGCTGCGTCAAGGCGGCGGGAGGCGGACATCCGGATATTGCGCAAGCAGGCGGAGATGGCCAGGCCCGATCCTTTCATATTGAAGAGGTTCGGCAGTTGCGGGACACCGCCTATGTGTTGCCTAACGAAGCCCCTTATCGGGTGATGATTCTCGCCGGGGCGCATAACATGACCGAGCAGGCTCAGAACGCTCTGCTGAAGATTTTGGAGGAGCCCCCCCGGCATGTGGTTTTTATTCTCACCTGCGAGAATCGGGCACAAATGCTGTCCACCATCCAGTCCCGGGTGATGTGTGTCACTCTTGGCGGGTTGGAGGAGGATGAAGCGGTACGGGTTCTTGCCCGCCGTTTCCCGGATAAGCCGGAAGAGGAGCTGCGGCGGGCCTCAGCTGTTTTCGGCGGTGTTGTGGGACAAGCCGTTCGGGGATTGGAGGACGGCACCCTGCGCAAGGTGATGGAACTGGCCCCGGCGGTGGCCGCTGCGGTGGCAGCGCCGGATGAACTGGAACTGATGAGGCTCACCGGTCGGCTGGAAAGGGATAAGGAGCTGGCGGACGGCGTACTGTCTGCCGTAACCCTGATCTTTCGGGATGCTTTGGTCTGCCGCTGCGGCGGCGGAACCCGTATCTCCACCAGCCCGGAAGCCGCCGAGCGGTTGGCCGGATCTCTGACCCGGGCACAGCTGGTCGCGCTGTCCGGCGCAGTGGAGGAGTTGCAGCAAGCCCGGCTGCGCAACATGAATTATACCCTGTTTTTAACGCTGTTCTGTGCCCGGCTGCGGGCGGCGGCGGGAAAATAGCTTCCAGATATTTTGCTTATACATGCCCGGCTGCGGGCGGTGGGAAGGGCTGAAACCGGCTGGTTCCCATCGGAAAGGATAGGTATTCATATATGGCGAAAATCATCGGCGTCCGGTTTAAAAACACCGGAAAGGTATACTATTTCAGCCCAGGTGACCACGAGCTGCCCAAGGGCAGCCAGGTGGTGGTGGAAACCGCCAGAGGGGTGGAATGCGGCGAGGTGGTGATTTCCAACAAGGAAGTGGCGGATGAAACCATCATCAAACCCCTCAAGCCCGTGCTGCGTCCGGCTACACCGGAGGATGTCCGCCGTTCCAAGGAGAACGCGGAAAAGGAAAAGAAAGCATTCAAGCTTTGTCAGGAGAAAATAGCCGCTCATAAGCTGGATATGAAGCTGGTGGACGTGGAATATACCTTTGACAATTCCAAGATCCTTTTCTATTTTACCGCCGACGGCAGGGTGGATTTCCGGGAACTGGTGAAGGATTTGGCCTCGGTGTTCCGCACCCGGATTGAGCTGCGGCAAATCGGCGTCCGGGATGAGGCGAAGATGCTGGGCGGCTTGGGAATCTGCGGACGTCCCTTTTGCTGTTCCCAGTTCCTGGGGGATTTCCAGCCTGTCTCCATAAAGATGGCCAAGGAGCAGGGGCTGTCCCTGAATCCTACCAAGATCTCCGGTTCCTGCGGCAGACTGATGTGCTGCCTGAAATACGAACAGGACACCTATGAGGACCTCCTGCGCACCACGCCAAAGGTAGGGGCTATCGTCACCAGCCGGGAGGGCAAAGGCACTGTAATGGAGGCCAATCTACTCACCGGCGCCATCAAAATCCGGCTGGATAAAAGTCCCGATTCCCCGCCGGTGGTGATGAAGCGGGAGGATGTGAAGGTGATTCGGGATAACCGAATTAAGGTGGGCAAAGAGGAACAGGCCCAATTGGAAGAACTGGAAAAATCCTGACCGGAAGAGAACGGTGAAAGCTGGAAATCCGCGATTTCTATCATAAAAGTGTTGATTTTTGCGCCGGTTATGATATGATAAGGGAGAACATATGAAGGAGGTGCTTTTCCATGGCATATAAGATCAGCGACGATTGCATCGCCTGCGGCGCCTGCGAGGCGGAATGCCCCGTCTCGGCGATCTCCGAGGGTGACGGCAAATACGAGATCAATCCCGATATTTGCACGGAGTGCGGCAGCTGCGCCGATGTCTGTCCGGTAGGTGCGCCCGCGGCGGAATAATCAGGAACCATCCAAATTGCCGGTCGGTCATGGATAAGCCCCGCGCTTATCGCAGGCCGTCCGGCAATTTGTGTTTATTGCGAGGATGATGCTTGTGCCGGAAGTACAAGAAGAAAAATGGGAGGCATTGGGAGAGGGCGTGGGGCTGTTTACCGATGCCGCTCACCGGTTCGGCGAGGATGCGCTGCTGCTGGCGGATTTCGCACGGCCACGGCCGGACGAACGCTGCTGCGATTTGGGGACAGGCGGTGGCATCATTCCATTTCAGTGGCTGTCTCAGGGGGCGAACAATGTCATCGATGGAATTGACCTAGATTCGGAGGCAATTGCTCTCGCCCGCCGGTCCGCAGCCCTAACCGCGAGGGAGAGGCAGCTGGCCTTTCATCTGGCGGACTGGAGACAATTGGACAGGGTGCTGCCTGCCGGCGAATATGGGTTGACGGTGTGCAATCCTCCCTATTTTCCGCCGGGAAGCGGCAAAGTCAGCCGGGAGGATGCGGCGGCCCGGGCGCGGCATGAACCATCTCCGGACACGCTCTCACGGCTGGCGGAAGCAGCGGCGCGGCTGCTGAAAAACGGCGGACGTTTCTGCCTCTGCCATCGGCCGGAACGGCTGTGCGACGTGCTGACGGCGCTGCGTGCCGCGGGATTGGAACCGAAATGTCTGCGGTTGGTTCAGCGTGGAGAAGACCGGCCGCCCTGGTTGCTACTCTGCGAAGCCCGTAAGGGCGGGCGGCCCGGGCTGAAAATCATGCCGTCGCTGCTGCAGCGGGAAAAGGCAAAGAAGGATATGGATAAGGAGGCGGCGCCGTGAGCGGTACGCTGACGCTGGTGGGAACCCCCATCGGCAATCTGTCGGATATGTCCCCCCGGGCGGTAAAAGCGCTGCAGGAGTGTGATTTTATTGCGGCGGAAGATACCCGGGTGACTATGAATCTGCTGAACCATTTCGGCGTTAGAAAACCTTTGGTGAGTTATTATGAACACAATAAGCGGCAGCGGGGCGGAGAGATTCTGACCCGGCTTCAGGCGGGGGAATCCGCTGTTTTGGTCACCGATGCGGGAATGCCGGCGATTTCGGATCCGGGAGAGGATTTGGTGGCCCTTTGCCATGAAGCGGGGATTCCGGTAACGGTGGTTCCCGGCCCCAGCGCGGTGGTTACCGCCCTAGCCCTTTCCGGCCTGCCCACCGGCCGTTTCACCTTTGAGGGGTTTCTCAGTGTCAACCGGCGCAGCCGGCGGGAACATCTGGAATCCCTGCGGCAGGAGAGGAGAACCATGGTTTTTTACGAGGCTCCTCATAAGTTGCCTGCCACCTTGCGGGATATGGCGGAAACGCTGGGTGACCGGCGGGTGGCGTTGGTGCGGGAATTAACCAAGATTCACGAAGAGGTCATTCGTACCACTTTGGCTGCAGCGGCAGAGCGGTTCGTATCCGAAGCGCCCCGGGGAGAATTTGTGCTGGTGATAGAGGGGGCGGCTCCGGCAGAAGTGCCGGCGGTAACTTTGGAGGAGGCTGCGGCACTGGCGGCGGATTATGCGGCAGAAGGTCTGCCTGCTTCGGAAGCCGCCCGGCGAGCAGCGGCAGAGACCGGGTACAAAAAGGGCGAAATTTATCGCCTGCTGACAGTTCAAAATTCCCGTTAACGGTTGCGCAGTGCCGGAGGGCGGGTTATAATAGACGCAGCCTGTGAATTTTCGCAAGATATTTCTTTCGTTTAGCCGGGATTTGATGACATGGGATATTGTTGGATGTATAAGGAGGGGACAACGGATGCAGGGACTGTTGTTGGCCGGCCTGTTTCAGGCGGGCGGTATGGGATATTATCTGTTGGTGTTGGTGTTCATGGCGCTGCTGGTGGCGCTGTATATCTGGGGAAGCAGCCGCAAGGACAAGGGAAGCCGGGGGGATGATCTCCAAGCGCGGTATAAGGAGATAGATCGGGAAAAGCTGGACGCCCTACCGGATGAGGAGTTGGTGAACGCTGTGGCGGCCAATCTGATGGGTAAGCTGGATTCCCGAAAACCGGATGCCTATCGGACCATTCCACTGCTGTCCCATGGGCGCTGTCTGGTTTACAGCATCTGGTTAATCTGTCATGAACTGGACGAAGCGGGATTTGAGGAGTTGTTCGCCAGTCCATCCGCGGATTTTATCGAGTTAGCAGCAGACGGGCTGCAGGAGCTGGGGGCGCTGCGCTGCGCCACAGCTTTGCAGGGGGCTATGGACAACAATGCCGATGAAGCGGCGCTGGCGGATCTCCATGCCGATTTCTTGGAGGCGGCAGTGGATGAGAATCCGCTGAGCCTGTGCGTCGGATACATTCGGGATAATCCGGATCAGTTCGTGGATTCGGATAAAGAAAGTGAGACATATTCCACCCTGGATTTGTGAAAGAGGGCGTACATGATCGCATTCTGGAACAGACCGAAGAAATCGGAAGTGCGTGTTGCGGGAAAACTCCATTATCCAGTTATATCTGGTAAGGAAGGGGCAGGATCGTGCTGCAGCTGCACATTCCAAAATTTGCGGAGTTGAATTATCGGCAAGGCTTGTTGTCCCAGCCGGATACCATGGCCTATAACCGGGGATATCGACTGCCTTTTTCTGAATATCATCCGGATTCCGGGTGCATCGATTTTCCCCGGAAGCAATGGCAAGGCTGGTATGATGTATGGATAGGCAGAGAGCCGGAGCGCTTCTACGCGTATCTGCAGGAAGAGGACAGATTTGTCGGTGAAGTCAATCTACATGCCGATACAGCTGATCCGGAGCAAGGCTGCTACCAAATGGGGATTGTGGTGGAAGCCGCTTTCCGAGGGCGAGGATTCGGTGCAGCGGGGTTGGAATTGCTGATCGCCAAAGCCCGAGAACTAGGTGGCAGAAAGCTGCGGAATTCCTTTGAAGAATCCAGAGAAGCCGCGATGCGGCTGCATCTGTCGGCTGGGTTCCGGAAGAGCGGGATGGACGGAGGCTGCTGTCTGCTGGAACGAATATTGTAAGATAAAATCCGCCGTCGGGAAGCTGGTTTCCCGGCGGCGGATTGTTGTGCTGATATGGATTATTTCCTTAGGCAGCGGTTCACAATGTCGGCCATGTCGTCCATCTTTTTCTCCATATCCGCCACCAGCTTGAACTGGGTGCGGCAGCGGTCCAGATTGTGACCCGGGCGGTGGATTTTGAAATAGGTGTCCCCGGCAATGTGGTCGGCCAGGAAGCGCATGCCGCATTCCAGAGTCATCATCTTGGCGGAGAAAGGCAGCAGCCGGATCTCCTCCGGAGTCAGCATATCTCCGCACTCTTCCAGAAATCCCCTGGTGTATTGCTCAAACAGTCCCAGATCACAATAAACTTTGGAGAGATCCCGTTCATCCTCGGCGGCAGGATTGGAGCCGAAACGAATGCTGTCGCCGAAATCGTATAGAGAGAGACCAGGCATCACGGTATCCAGGTCGATAACGCATACCGGCCGGCTGGTGACATCGTCCAACATAACGTTGTTCAGCTTGGTATCGTTGTGAGTCACCCGCAGGGGAAGTTCTCCTGTGGCCTGCTTGTTCACCAGAATGCCCATGTCGTCCTTCCGAGCCCGGACAAAAGCGATTTCCTCCGCCACATCCGCCGCACGGCCGGAAACGTTTTCCGCCACAGCGGTCTCAAAATCCCGGTAACGGGAGGCGGTGTTGTGAAAGTTGGGAATGGTTTCATGAAGGGTGGCGGAGGGATAATCCGCCAGCAGTTTCTGGAATCGGCCGAAGGCACAGCCCGCATAATAAAAGTGTTCCGGCTTGGCCGCGGTCTGATAAGTAATCGCATTTTCAATGAAAATGAAGGCCCGCCAATACCGGCCGTTGGGAGCGGCGTAATAGGGATCTCCCGCTTTGGTGGGAATCAAGGTGAGGCATTCCCGGTCGGGATTGCCTCCGGCAGCGATCACCACTCGACGCAGATACGCGGTGACCTTAACCATATTTTCCATTAAAGCAGGGACATCCTTGAAGACGTTATTGTTCACCCGCTGCAAAATGTAGCGGCGCTGGGGCTCTCCCTCCCGTTCGCAGCAGACGCAGTAGGTATCGTTGATATGGCCGCAGCCATAGGGCTTGGCATCCACCGGTTCGCCTTCAAAGGAGAAAAGGCGTGCGGTCTCCAGCGCCAGATTCTCGGCAGTCATTCAGATATCCGTCCTTTCCGGGGCAGAGGCCCCTGGCAGAAGAGGCATTACTTCCAAAGCTTTTCAGGATAGACCCCGGAGGCTGCCATCCCGCGGATGGCATTGGTGACCATGGCCCGATCCTCCGCATAGGTCATACCGTACCATTTATCGGCGGTGCGCAGCACCTGCACATCCGCTTCTCCCGCCGCGACCATAGCATTAACTGCGGCCGGCAGATAGAATTCGGATTTCAAGGGATTGGGACCCAGTTCATTCAAAAAAGCACGGAATTTGTCTTCAAAATGTTCCAGTGAACCGGCAGGAAAAGCCCAGCAGTTCATGGAGACAATGGTGTCTGCGGACAGGGGCGTCCAGGTATCGCCGCCGTCTTCCGTGAAAGCAGGGGAGCCGTCCCGTAGTTCGATGCGGGTGCGTTCCACCAAATCGATGAGATATCCCGCCGCGTCGGCGGTGCATACACCGCGGGAGACGTAGCCGTTTTCCGTCAGGGTGTTGGAGAGAATATATCCCGCCATGGCGATGTGTAGCTTGTCGTCGGATTGAGGCGCGGTGAGAAATTGATATAATATCTTGTAGCATTCCGGCCCATAATAATCGTCGGCATTGATTACCATAAAGGGTCCTTTTACTTTATTCCGGCAGCAGAGCACCGCGTGGCCGGTTCCCCAGGGCTTTACCCGGCCGTCGGGAACCGTGTATCCGGCGGGCAGGGCGTCCAACTCCTGATAGACATATTCCACAGGGATCTGGGCGGCAATACGGTTGCCGATGTGTTCCCGGAAGGTTTCCTCGATCTCTTTTTTGATGACGAACACCACCCGGTTGAAGCCGGCGGCCTTGGCATCATAGATGGAGTAGTCGATGATCATCTCACCGGACGGGCCCACAGGCGTGATTTGTTTGAGTCCGCCGAAACGGCTACCCATGCCGGCGGCCATAATAACCAAGGCGGGAGCATGTAAATTGTCCATTCTCTGATCATATCCTTTCCGAATCGTTTGCAGGAAGGATTCCTTTGCAAGGATAGTGTACGCTATTTTGTCCGGGCAATCCATGCATTTTTCGGCGGAAGATTTAAAATAACGGGCAAATGCAACCCGCGTCCATTGCAAACGGCGGGATTTTCAATATAATAAAGACCAGAGGCGGCGAAAAACGCCGCCCGATTGGAAAGCAAGTCGTTCTGAACATCCTGTCCAAAATAAAGGAGGAAGCGCACATGTCCATTCTTATTACCGGCGGCTGCGGATATATCGGCAGCCACACTTGTATCGAGCTGCTGAAGGCGGGCCGGGATATTGTGGTGATCGACAATTATTACAACGCCAAACCAGAGGCTTTGCGCCGGGTCAAGGAATTGGCCGGGAGGGATTTTCCCTTTTACGAATGTGACATCCGGGACGAAGAAAGGTTGCGGAAGGTGTTCGAGGCGCACAAAATCGACGCTGTGATTCATTTCGCCGGGCTTAAGGCGGTAGGAGAATCGGTAAGCAAGCCTTTGGAATATTATGACAACAACGTCGGAGGCACCGTTACCCTTTGCCGGGTGATGGCCGAGGCAGGCTGCAAACGGATCGTATTCAGTTCCTCTGCCACGGTATACGGTATGAACAACCCCTCACCGCTGCAGGAGGATATGCCCACCGGCGCTGTCACCAATCCCTACGGCCGCACCAAATACGTGATTGAGGAGATTCTCAAGGACGTGTGTGTATCTGACCCGGCGTGGACGGCGGTGCTGCTGCGGTATTTCAATCCTATCGGCGCTCATGAGAGTGGGCGGATCGGGGAGGACCCCAACGGCATCCCAAACAACCTGATGCCCTATATCTCCCAGGTAGCCATCGGCAAGCTGCCACAACTCTCTATCTTCGGGGATGACTACGATACCCACGACGGCACCGGCGTGCGGGACTACATCCATGTGGTGGATCTGGCCGACGGGCATGTCAAGGCAGTGGAGTATGCCATGGAGCATACCGGGGCCGAGGTATTCAATCTGGGAACCGGCAAGGGTTACAGTGTGCTGGATCTGGTGAAGGCTTTTGAAAATGCCAACGGCGTCAAGGTCCCCTATACCATCGCCCCACGCCGTCCCGGAGATATCGCCACCTGCTATTCCGATCCCTCCAAAGCCGAGCGGGTGCTGGGCTGGAGAGCGCAAAAGGATGTAGAGGATATGTGCCGGGATTCCTGGCGCTGGCAGTCTCAGAACCCCAAAGGATATGACGAATAAATTCTGGTAAGCAAGAAAACTCCCGACGCGGCTGATGCCGCGCCGGGAGTTTTCTTATGTCAGAACCTTGACGCCGTTAAGAATCATTTTTTCAGCCAGGGCCGCCATCTCTTCCGGTGGTTCCTTCATTTCTGTTTCCAGCCAGGTTTGGAACAGGCCGAGGCAGCCGGAAACCACAAAGGAATAAAAGTATTCAAAGGTTTTGGCGTCCCGGTCGCTGTACATCTGCATCCACTCCCGGAAACAGCGATCCTTCACCAGGTTTTTCAGCTTATCCACAAAAGCGTGGTCTCCGTTGGGCCCCATCAGCGCCATAGCCATATCCGCGTTGGCGGTGAAGAAGGAAAAGAGATCCGTCAGCAGAGGCAATGGTTTATCCAGCGTATCCACGTCGGGATGGGCAGTGAGCATGGCATTGAATTCCTCAAAAATCTCATTTTCAATCTGCTCCAGCATATCATAGACATCTTTGTAATGCAGATAAAAGGTGCCTCGGTTGATATCCACCAGATCGGCGATTTCCCGCACGGTGATATCCTTAATGGGTTTTTGCTGCAGCAATTGAGTCAGGGCCTGCCGCAGCTGCCGTTTGGTTTTCCGCACCCGGCGGTCTACTTTTTTCTCCTCCACGGTTTCGTCTCCCTTCACTCAACAGATTTTATTTTTCTGTTCAGTAATTTCTCTTTTTCGTTGTCCAAGTTTATAAACATACATTGTATTAATATATTGATTATTGATTTAAAAACCATAATTATTATAATGTAATCTAGATTAAAAATCAACCATAGTTCATTAATTCTGTTACAGTTGGAGGCGATGTCCATGATCAAGCTGGGAAAAGGAATCGTAAAGTACCGCGTCCCCATCCTGGTAATCGGCATATTGCTGCTGATTCCCTCCTTGTTTGGCATGCTGAGTACCCGAATCAATTACGATATGCTGGACTATCTGCCCGAAGATATCGATACGGTGAAGGGACAGAATATTCTGTTGGATGATTTTGGCAAGGGCGCTTTTTCCATGATTATGGTGGAAGGGATGGAGCCCAAGGATGCAGCGGCTTTGAAAGCGAAGTTTGAACAGGTGGAGCATGTGGATACCGTGCTGTGGTACGACAGTCTGCTGGATTTGTCCATTCCGCCGGAAATCCTGCCGGAGAAATTCTATAACGCCTTCAACAGCGGAGATACCACTCTGATGGCTGTTTTTTTCGATACCTCCACCTCGGCCGACGAGACCATGGATGCCGTGGCCTCCATCCGCTCGCTGGCGGGCAAGCAGTGCTTTGTCTCCGGTATGTCGGCTCTGGTCACCGATTTGCGGGATTTATGTGAGCGGGAGGAGCCCATCTATGTGCTCATTGCCGTGGCGCTGTCCTGCTTGGTGATGATGGTGTTTATGGACTCCTTTCTATTGCCCTTTCTTTTTCTCGCCAGCATCGGCATGGCCATTGTTTGGAACTTGGGCAGCAACTTCTTTCTGGGGGAGATCTCCTATATCACCAAAGCGCTGGCCTCGGTGCTGCAGCTGGCTGTTACCATGGACTATTCCATCTTCCTCTGGCACAGTTATTCGGAGCAGAAGCGTCGGTTTGCAGGGGATAAAAAGCGAGCGATGGCCCATGCGATCTCCAACACCGTCACCTCGGTGCTAGGCAGCTCCATCACCACAGTGGCCGGATTCATTGCCCTGTGTTTCATGACCTTCACTCTGGGGCGTGATTTGGGCATCGTCATGGCCAAGGGCGTGGTTTTGGGCGTGATTGGATGCATCACCACCCTGCCCGCGCTGATTCTGCTGTTTGACGGGGCTATCGAGAAAACCCGGCACCGGTCGCTGATCCCCAAGGCGGATAAACTGGCCGGGTTTGTCACACGGCATTCCTGGGTATTCTTGATTGTCTTTGTGGTGGCTATGATTCCAGCGCTTTATGGTTATACCCACACCAACGTCTATTATGATCTGACCGAGTCGCTGCCCGAGGATCTGGACTGCATCATAGCCAACACCAAGCTGCAGGAGGATTTTGATATGAATTCCACCCATATGCTGCTGGTGGATGCGGATATGCCGGCCAAAGACGCCCAATCCATGCTGGCGGAAATCGAAAAGGTGGATGGGGTCCGAACGGCGTTGGGAATGAATTCGGTGGTGGGCGTTTCGGTGCCGGAGGAGGTGCTGCCGGAATCGATGGTTAAGCTGCTGAAAAGCGACCGTTATCAGTTGATGCTGATCAGCTCTGTCTACAAGGTGGCCACCAATCAGTCCAACACCCAGATCGACGCCATCAACCAAATTGTGAAGCAGTATGACACAGAGGGTATGCTCATCGGTGAAGCGCCGTTAACCAAAGATCTGATTACCATCACCGATCATGATTTTCAGGTGGTGAGCATCATTTCCATTGCCGCCATCTTCCTCATTATCGCTGTGGTGCTCCGGTCCGCCACCCTGCCGGTGATTCTGGTGGCGGTGATCGAATTTGCCATCTTCATCAACTTGGGAATCCCCTTCTATACCGGCGTCAGCCTGCCCTTTATCGCGTCCATCTGCATCAGCACTATCCAGCTGGGCGCCACGGTAGATTATGCTATTCTGATGACCACACGGTACAAAAAGGAACGCAGCCTCGGCCATGACAAGCAGGCGGCGGTGCAGACCGCACTCAGCGCCTCTCTCCCATCCATCCTGGTAAGCGCCTTGGGCTTCTTCGCTGCCACCTTTGGGGTAGGGCTGTACGCCGATGTGGACATGATCGCTTCCCTGTGCAATCTGATGGCCCGTGGCGCTGTCATCAGCATGCTGTCCGTTCTCTTTGTACTGCCGGCGATGTTTATGCTTTTCGACCGGGTGATCTGCGCCACCAGCCTGGGTTTTCGGAGAAAAGACAAAAATGCGGCGGCCGATTCCGGCGATGTACAGCCATGAACGGCGGCTGACCAGCGTGAACATAGAAAGGATATGAGTGTATGAAAAGAGAACAGTTGGGCCGGCGTATAATTCCCGCCGCCATGACCGCCATCATCGCCGTTACGGCAGCCGCTGGTGTCGGCGTTTACGCCCTGACAAGCGTCAGCGGAGATCCACTGCAGCCCACGGTGACCGCAGGAAATTCGGTAAGCACGAATAAAACCGCAGCTTCCGCCGGTTCCTTCCTTCCTGCCTCCAAGGAGGAAACCGTCTATGTGCTGGCAGGAGCGGACGGCAGCGTGAAAAAGGTTATCGTCAGCAGCTGGCTGAAAAATCCCGGAGGACAGCAGGAATTGGCTGATCAGGGGGAACTGGAGAATATCCAGAACGTCAAGGGAGAGGAAAGCTACCGGATCGATGCGGACAATATGCGGATATGGGATGCCCAGGGGAAAGATATTTATTACCAGGGCACCACGGATAAAGCCCTGCCGGTGGATGTTATCATCCGGTACACTTTGGACGGCCGCAGCATTTCGGCGGAAGATTTAGCCGGAAAGAGCGGCCGGGTGAGCATCCGTTTTGATTATCGAAATAAGGAAAGGGTTCAGACGGTTATCCATGGGGAAAAGGTGGAGATGTCGGTTCCCTTCGTCATGCTGACCGGTATGATTTTGGATAACGATTGCTTCAGCCATATCGAGGTATCCAACGGCAAGGTGATCAACGACGGCAACCACAGCGTGGTGATGGGCTTTGCGCTGCCGGGAATGCAGGAGAATCTGCATATTGATGCCGGACAGCTGGAAATCCCGAACTATGTGGAGATCACTGCAGATGTGAAAAACTTTGCTCTTACCACCACCATGACCCTGGCGGCCACCGATCTCTTCAGTCAGCTGGACACCGATAAACTCAGTGATTTGGATGGCCTGCGGGAATCCTTGGGAGGATTGGAGGATGCATCCCAGCAGTTGATGGACGGTTCCTCCGCTTTGTATAAAGGGCTGGATGCCTTGCTGTCCAAATCGGATGAACTGATCGCCGGGATTGATCGGTTGACGGTCGGCGCCAAACAGTTGGCCGGCGGCACGGGAGAATTGAACAGCGGCATCACAGAGCTGCAGAAAGGTATGAAGGAGCTGGAAGCTGGTCTCGGCGAACTGACAGGCAACAATGCCACTTTGAATGCCGGGGCGAAAACCGTGTTTGAAAGTCTGCTGAGCATGGCGGATTCCCAGTTGACTGCGGCAGGCCAGAATTTGCCCAGGTTGACAATCGATAATTATGAAACGGTGCTGGAGGGGCTGCTGGCTTCTCTGGAAGAGAATGCCGTGCGGCAGAAAGCTCAGGATGCCGCCCTTGCGGCGGTTACTCAGGCTGTGAATACCCAGGAAGCTGTGATCCGGGAGCAGGTGACGCTGGCGGTGGAATCCCGCATGTTGGAAGGGATTCTGGCCGCATCCGGCAATCCTATGACTGCCGGTCAATACGCACAGGCGGTGGAGAAAGGGGAAATTCCAACGGCGATGCGGGAGCAGATCCAGGCAGCGGTAGCGGCGCAGATGCAGACGGAGGGGGTGCAGACACAAATAGCCAGCGCTGTGGAGAATCAGATCCAGACAATCATCCGGCAGCAGATGGAAAGCGCCGAGATACAGGACAAAATTGAAGCGGCAGTGAAAGAGGCGGCCGCGGGACGAGAAAGCATACAAGGTCTGAAGCAGCAGTTGGACAGCTATCAGAAGTTCTACCAGGGCCTGCTGGCCTATACCGCCGGTGTCTCTCAACTGCAGGACGGGGCCGGTCAGCTGGGTAATGGGACAGACCGCCTGGCCAGCGGGGGCAGAGAGCTGCAGACCGGCGCACAGGCATTGCTGGAAGGGCTAGCCGAGCTGCAGAAGGGAAGCGGAGCGTTGACAGACGGCGTTTCCCAGCTTCGGGATGGTGCCATGCAGCTGCAGACCGGTGTGAAGGATTTCCAGGAACAGGGCATTGATAAACTGGTGGAGGTATTTGATGGCGACATCCAAGAACTTATGGATCGAATCAAGACGGTGGCGGAAATATCCCGGCAGTACACCAGCTTTATCGGCGCCTCCGGTACGAACGGAAGTGTGAAGTTCATTTACCGTACCGATGCCATCGGATAAGGGCATTCATATGCGAAGGGAGAGGCGGTTCTTTTCACCGCCTCTCCCTTCGCATATGTTATTTGATCATATCATGGACACAGTTCCTGAAAGGTCATATTCCATTTCTTGGCTGAGTCTTGTCAGAAAATAAGACTGTGTTTGCGGTTATCAAAGCAGTACTGAGAATAATGGATTTTGCGAAAAAATCCTGCGGAATAAAAATTTCGATCTGCGGTGGGAATTTCCTTTAGCCGTGAACAGGCCGCACAGTATTTCACTTTTTCTATCTGTTAAAACATGAGTGCAGAATCATGGCTCCCATTTCAGCTGGCCGTTGTCCAGCCGGAACCGGTGCCCATTGATTTTAGCATCCCGCAGCAGCTGTATTCCGGGGACATAAGAATCCTTGCCGGGACAAAGGGGATAAAAACCCAATGAAGAAAATATATACCAGCCCGCGGCGGTGCCATTGTCTTCATCCCCCGGGAAGCCGCCGTCTCCGCTGCTGAAAGTTTCTTCAGCCAGCCGCTGTACCCAGTAATTGGTTTTTTCCTGGGCTCCCAGCGCGGCGTATAGATAGGGAAGATGAAAGCTGGGCTGGTTGGAGATGGCGCACTGGCCAAAATCCAGCGCCGCCATTTCGCTCATTTCGTGAATTTCAAAGCCGTATCCTCCGACATGATACAACGGCGGGGCGGCAAACAGCTCATCCAGCTTGGCGATCAGCTTTTCCCTGCCGCCGTAGAGAGCGGCCAGCCCATTCACATCGTGATAAACGGCAAAGGAATTCTGCCATGGTCCTCCTTCGGTATATTCTCCACCCCAAGCAAAGGCATCAAAATCCGGCGCCATTCGCCCTTCCTCATCCCGACCGCGCATGAAACCGGTAATGGGATCGAACAGATGACGATAATTTCCACTGCGGAAACGGAATTCCGCCTCCACATCTTTTTTCCCCAATACCGCCGCTACCTGGGCGATACAAAAATCGCCATAGGCGGCATCCAGGGTGTGATTTACCGACTCGGGACACTTATTTCGGGGGATGTAGCCCAGCCGACGGTATTCATCCACGCACCGCCGACCGAATCGGGGATCCTGGGAAACGGTGGTAGCATGCTTCAGCATCCCTTCCAGCGCTTCTTCCCAAAGGGCAGGGGATCCCACTCCCCGAACCGCCGCCTCGGCGATTACTGCATCAATTAAGGTGCCGGGCATGATACCCATTTCGCCGCCGGAGGGCCAGCGGGGCAGCCAGCCGGTGTCTCGGTAGATCTGCACAAACCCTTCCAGTATCTCGGCATAGGCATCAGGCAGGGTCAGCGCCAGCAGCGGATAGACGGTGCGGTAGGTATCCCAAAACCCGTTATCGGTGTAACAGACGCCCCGCTTGACGCCGCCGCCAACGCCATCATAATGAATGGGCTCTCCTGCGCCGTTAAGCTCGTAAAATTTATGCGGATAGAGATGCATTCTATACAAACAGGAATAAAACGTTCGCTTTTGCTCTTTTGTATAAGGCTCTATCTCTATGGAGGACAGAATGTTTTCCCATCTTTCCGCCGCCAGCCGCGACTGTTCCTCAAAGGAGCCGCCGCATTCCTTTTCCAGATTGTGGATCGCCTGTTCTTCACTGATATACGAGATAGCCAGCCGAATGGTGGCCCGGGAAGAGCCCAGTCCTACAAAGATACCTGTCTGATCACCGCTGACTGCTATTCCCTGGGTACAGGTTCCTTCATATAAAATATAGGTCTCTGCCTCATTCATCGGGCAGTCAAAGCGCAGGGCAAAATAGGTACGGAAATTCTGCGGCATGGGAACGCTGTGAGCATTGGTGAAACCGGTGAGCAGCCGGGCCGACGCATCCAGGCGATAGCCGCATTCTCCGGTTATCGGCAAAATCGCCAGCCGATGAGGGCCGCTGCCACGAAAGGTGAGCCGGATTACCGCCCCTCTCTCGGCGGGAGTCAGCTCCAACAGCGCCTGATAACGGAGAAAATCCAGCTGCAAATAATCCGGTCGCAGCACCGCTTCCTCCGGCCGATAACCGGACCAGCGGCGGGCTCTGTCGGCTTGGGGCTCCCCGCATTGGGGCATCAGCAAAAAATGGCCGTAATCGCCCACCCAGGGACTGGGCTGATGGGTCAGGCGCACGCCTTCCAGTGACCGGTCGTCGGGATGATAAAACCAATTGCCCCGTCCGCCGTCAGTCTGAGGGGTAAAACCGGCCATGGCGAAGGGAAGCTGGGTCAGGGGAAGGGTATTGCCGCGGGAAAAACGCGGCTGAGATTGGCTGCCTTGTTTCACATTGACAAAGGGTATCAACGCCATAGGAAACCTCCGTTTTTACAAGGATATATCGACGGGCTAAGTTTTAGGGCACCGTGTTTTCCTCAGATGCCTCGGTTTTTACCAAGAAGGTTAAAATTTTCTTTGGCCCGAAGGTGACCTGCACCTGATCGCGACCCAAATAGTCGTCCCCTCGTTCGGATAAAGCGGTACGGAAAATCTGTCCCTTCACCCGTAGCTGGGCGTTCACCTCTTCGTCGGAGAGATTGACATACCGCAGAATGATTCCCATGCCGTTTTCCGCCTTTTTCATGGCGGTGAGCAGAATTCCTTCTCCTGACATATCGGCGAAAGAGACCGCATCCGGTATGCGGACCTGGAAGTAAGGATCGGGGAGATAGAAGAGTTCCTCCAGCCGGGTATCCTGCACCGCTGTGCGGCCGCCGGAGAATTTCCGGCTGTCGCAGGAGGTGAAGCAGACCTGCAGCGGATTGCGGAAAACCTTAGCCTGCAGTGGCACGCCAGCGTGAATCACGTTTCCGGCATAGACGGCCACGCCCACCCGGCCGCTGATGGTGCGCAGGCATTGGTTGGCAGGGCAGCGCCATTGATCTCCACTTTCAAACTGATGGGTACCGAAGTTGCGATTGATCACGCCGGTGCTGCGCACCAAGGTGAAAGCCAGGGTTTGGCGGTCGTCCAGATGCTCATATTCATGTGTTCCCTCGGTGAATACCGTCACGCATTTGCCATCTCCCTGAAGCGCAGCAAAGGAAGTGTTGGGCAGTACCCGGCTGAGAGTACGGGGAAAATGGGTATCATCGCCGTTTATCTGGATATCGAAAGGGGTATCCGCCAAGCTGAACGTACTCTGAATACCGGTGTTGATCAGAAGACGGATACGATGATCCGCCGCCCGGTTCTCCAGAACATAGCCGATCTCCAGCACCGGGTCGCCCCGAGTGACTGTCAGGGTCAGGGCGATGCTGCAATCCACCCTCTCCGCAGCTCGTTCCAACCGGTCAAAACAATAGTAAGCGGGTACGGTCAGGGAGTGGCGGATGATTACGCTTTGACGCCAGGCACTCCATTCCCCAATTTCCACGACAGCATCGTCGGTGGAATAGATAGCGGGTTCTCCATCTTCCGGGACATAGACATAGGCATCTCCCCGATCGGCGGTTTCTTCCAGGCGCACGGCATTGTCCACCCGGTGGCCTGTGCGTTTGTCCAGAAGTTTCACTCGTCCGCCGGTAACGGTAAGGGCGATATATTCGTTTTCCAGCGTCATCGGCTGCGAGATGTCAGGACTCTCCAACGATGGGGCCAATGGAACGTGGATGGCGTGCGGCTTGACGATGAATCCGCTTAGGGAGAGCGGTGCGGTTTCGGGAAGCAGCAGATCGACGGTGAAGCGATCCACATCCAGTACTCCGGGAAGATTAATCGGTGAAAAAACATCCAGCCGGGCTTTTTGGTGAGAGATCACCAGAAAATCCACCGGGTTGCCCTGATTGTCTGCGATGGTAAAACCGGCCACCTTTTCCTGTACGGGAAAATCCATCGTCACCCGTACCAACCCGCCCCGGGCAGCTTCGGTGGTGTTGAGGACCGTCAGAATATAATTTTCCGGTAAAAAATCTTTCAGCTCCATGTGCTGGGCTGCTAACAGCAGTCCCCGGCGCATCAACTCCTCTGAGGTATCTTCTAGCCGCTCAAAGTTATCCTCCATGTGGCGATGGACCTCGTCCCGGCTGCAGCCGCAGATGGAATCGTGGGGATGATTCTTGATCAGCTGCTTCCACAGATAGCGAAAGTGATCCAGAGAAAAAGCGCCTTTGGCACCAGCCATTTCCAGCATGGCGTAAAGGGGTTCCAGCCTACATTCCAGCATGTTCTGGGCCAGCACATTTGCCCGTTTCAGATAGCCTCGGGAGGACCAGCAGCCTTTGAGCAGTTCGTAATCCTCGCCCATACGCAGTTCCCCACGGACAGTTTCCAAGGCCACATCATGATCGCTGATATATTGCCGGACATGGTGGATATAATCCTGCAGTTCCATCTGCAGGACCTGTTGATCCGCCGGCAAACGGCGGTTCATCCCTTCCAAAATGGGCAGAAGATTATCCTGTGCCTCCAGATGATCCACCCCATTCATCAGCAGATAATAGGGGGTGGAGGCATGGCCGTCAAAGCCGCGGTCCGCTACAGAGATCTGTATCATGGCACGGTCTATATCATCGGAAAAACGCTGAGCATTGTTGTACCAGTAGGTCATGTGGATCGCCAGCAGCCGGGTGTCGTCCGCTCCCCGCCAGAAGAATTCGGAGGGAGTGTTGACGCGCTGGCGCTCCCTGCCCTCTCCGGTCATCTTAGCGTAACCGCGGCCGAAGACGAAGGAATCCACCTGAAATCCATCCAGAATCTGAGGCAGCTGGGAGATATTCCCGAACTGGTCCGGCGCGTAGCCCACTCGGGCGCAGCGGCCGAATCGTTCTGCGACGCGCACCCCCTCCAGCAGATTGCGAATCGTCGCCTCACCGCTGGTAAGATAGAAGTCGTTCTGTACATACCAGGGCCCCACAATCAGCCGGCCCTCTGTAATGTAGCGGCGCAGTTCCACCTCACGGTCGGGGCGAACTTCCAGATAATCCTCCAGCACTACTGTCTGAGCATCCAGGTGAAAGATATATGCCGGATATTTTTTCAGTGTTTCCAGGCATCGGTCAATAAGATCCACCAGCCGCAGTCGAAAAATTTCCAAAGGCGCATACCACTCCCGATCCCAATGAGTGTGAGAGATAACAGCATAGATTTTCACTTCAATCACCCTTTCACGGCATAATCCATATAGATAAGGCGATTATAACATATTGTTTCGATTGGTAAATACCTTTTATAAAATGATAAGACTCCACTGTTTAAATGAATCACCCGCGCTGGGAGCGGCCAGTTCAGCCGCTGCCGTCATATAGAAAGCAAAGCATATTATCGCAGAATTACTAATAGTCTTCAGCTGTGGAACAACAGTCGCCGATAAGAATTCTGTACGGTAATGCTGCATTAAAAGCGGTCTCCGATTACCAGGAGACCGCTTCAATGAAGGTGCGATTCTATTAGGAAAATAACGTTCGCATCCTATCGGTATAGTACAGAACGTTATCCCAGAGGGCATCGGAGGGCAGCGGCGCATCGGGGCAGGGGAGAATACCGCCTTGTTCGGTCAGACGATACATTCGTCCTATCTCCCGGTCCACATCCTCGCGGCTTCCGGAAAAGGCATGGGGGTCCATGCCGCCGATGTAACTGGTTCGCCGTCCGAAACGCAGCCGCCAGAGCTCCAGTTTTTCTATACCGCCGGAACCGGACAGAGGATACAGCAAATTGAGATAGCCTTCCTCCAGCAGTGGTTCCAGCGTCTCCCAGTCCATACCGGACAGAGAAAGAAATTCGATCCCCATCTCCCGGAGAGGGCCGGACAGTTCCCGATAAAAGCAGCGGAGGGTCTGGAGCATATCCGCGGAAAGTGCGGCAGCGGCAGGGTTTTCCTCAAAAACAAGTACCGCTGGAACCCTTTCATCGCATATGCCGCTGATTTGGTCCCGCAGGCTGCGGATGACGGTGGGCAGCCGTTCTTCCATCTCTTTGCGTCCGCCGGCAGGCGAATGGTTCAACAGATGGGCGTATAAGCCGCAGACGCAGAGTACAAAGGGCGCATCCTTGTCGCCGGCATTGGGGGAAAAGCGAACAGAAAGCCGTCCGCAGGCCGCAGGAAGCTCCTGCTCGCAGCATATCGGTGTTAAATCCCAATCAAATCCCAGCTGCCGGTAAATCTTTTCGGCCGGACTGCCGATAGGAAGGTATCCTTCCCGCGTCCATTTTGCGATGGTATCGGCCTCAAAACCCAGGCATGCCAGGGGCAGAACATCATATGGACGATAATGCAGAACGGCAAGCAGCGAGTTGCCAGCCTCCATAAAAATTCCGCCTTTCTGTCAGAATATGCGTTTTACTCCCCGATTTCCAAAACAGGAAATTCCAGTATGCCGTAGGGCAGACAGTCATAGGCTGCTGCCGGCGGCTGGCCTTTCCGGGGCATCTGGGCCCAATATGCCGGAAAAGCCGTGTTTCGGGATGAGAGGCGCTGGTTTTCAAACATATGATGGGGTCCCAGAAGATTGCGCAGGCCGATGCTGACCCGCAATGTCACCCGGTTTTCACCCGGTATCAGGTAGGGTGTCAGATCAAGAGAGGAATCGCCGTCCACTCCTGCCAGGCCCGCAAAGCGGCCATTGACTATTATAGAGCATCCATTGGCATCCAGCCGTGGATACAGAAGACGGATGGATTCGCCGTCAGCCTCTGCATGGAAAACGGTTTCGCATACAAGCGCGCCGGTATAGAACGGACGGCCCTGTCCGGGAAGGGATCCGACAGACAAAGTGGTTTCCGGGACCAGAGTCCACTGGTTCTGATGATCCTCCAGCGAGAAGTTTCCCCGCAGGCAGATGGCTTCCGGTTCCGCCGTGATATCAAATACAGAGGCAGTCAGTTCTACAGTATTAAGTCCCGGCCGGACGACGGATGCGATATTGGCACAGCCCATATGACGGTCCAAGAAGTTCGTATTCTCCAACCAGGAGATAGGACGGTCGTTAACCTGCAACGTAAACAGGGAGGGGCGTTCCGCAGCCAGGATCAGATTGCCGGGGACGAAGCTTTCTGAAGCCTGGAAGTGATAGCGCAGGGTGAAGCCGCTGCCCTTGCCAAAATCATTTTTCTCCAGCATACGGGATTTATACTGAATGGACAGTTCCCAAGGATTGCCGTTGAATCCCCGGTGGCGGAAAAGTAGTTCCGCGGCTTGCAGATAGCTGATGTCTTCGTAGGTCTTGCCGTCCACCAGCAGATCCAGATAGTCCACTAACAGGATGTTGGGGTCCTCCTGCCGCAGATCGCTGCGGCAGTCCAGCTTCCGCCAGCGGTGAGTGATCTCCGGGGCGGCAGGCTGCGCCTCACTGTCGGGATAAACCATCAGCAGAATCGAACGGCAGCGGGGCATGGAGAGCGGGATGGACAGGACATTCCCTTCCCGGCAGTAAAACAAGGAACAGCGCTCTCCGGTAACAAGATCCCATTCTTCCACCGAGCCTCCTTTCAGCCGCAGGGTGGTTTCAAAGGTCTCCATGCTGTGGTTCACCAGGAAGTAGGCGACCATACCATTTTCCAGTTCCCGGCGGCGGTGACAGAAGCCGGTGGGGAAAGGGGAGTCGGCGGCAAGGCGAGGCTGGAGAAGCGCCTTCATCAGCCGCTCCCATTCCTCTTCGCTTTTCGCTTGTTTCCATCCCGTATGGGCGAAGAGGGATGCGAAGACCTCCGGCTTGTTCTCCCCGTCTACATAATCGCCCGGCGTTCCCAGGCTTACCACCGTGCCGCCGCTGTCCAGAAAGGTATGCAGCAGATCCACGGTGCTTTGGCACATGTTTTTCATGTCGCCGGAGCAGACCACTACGTCGTAATCCTGCTCGCCCACGGTGAGGCGGCCGTCCGCCGCCCGGCTGTGGCGGGCCATGATGGTTTCATTGCCCAGATCGAAATCATACTGCCGGTCGGTGAGCAGCTGAATCAGCCGGAGGTAATCCCCCATGGCCGGATGGGAGGGGATATCCCCCTGCTGCAGCTGGCTGGGGTAGTAGAAGGGGCGCTCGATGTAGCTGGTGGTGGTAGGATGAAGGAGAAGCACCCGCTGACGGGAACGGCCGCGGTTCAGCACGGCAGCGGCACGGGAGGTGTAGTCATTGAGCAGGGCATATTCATCCCACCAGGGTTCCCGCCAGTCAAAAGACTGAGGATGATCCCGTTTACGGGAGCCGGCATAGGTGGAGAGTACCAGATGCTGGTTGATAAAGGTGACACCGTTTACCAGCAGAAAGTCGCCAATCCGTTTGAAATCGTCCAGGGAGGCATCCCAGCCGCCGGCGCCGTAGCTTTCGCAAAGCAGCTGTTCCTTGGGCAGCTGGCTGCCTACGCTGGCTAATTGAAGGATCACCAGCCGCATCTGATCGGTGGCTTTGTGCTTGTACAGCGCAGTCATCAGCATATCGATGCCCGGCCACTGCATATATTCATAATTCGCCATGACATCGCCGTAGAAGGTGGAGGAGGCTACGCTGGGCCAGTATTCCTCCAGGAAATGGCCGGTCCAGGCGATGTGATGCTGTTGGCACCAACGATACATAGGGATCATGAAATTTTCGGTCCAGAGCTGCTGCACCGTGCAGCAGAAATCATAGCGAACCTTAACCGCTGGCTTGACAAACCAGTCGCACTCCACGTTTTCGAATACCGCCGGCAGATGGTCCAGCAGGCTGTAACCGTTGCGCTTTTGAAATTCAGCTGCCAGCCAGTAGCTGAAGGGCTGATTGTCTGCCTCACCCCATTTGTAGATTCCGCTGCCGGAAACGCCGGGCTCGTCGCTGAAAATGGCGGGAATGGCTTTGCCGAAATCCTTTCCGAACCGTTGATAATAGGATTCGTAAGTGGTTTCCAGAAACTTTTGCGTTACACCCGGCTGCATGACATCTACATAGGAGCAGTCGCCCAGCCAAGGGAGGGTCTCGGGTTTTACCAGACGGATGGTGATCACCCATTCGCTCTGCTGCGGCCATTCCCAGGCGGGAAGATCATACAGATCCCGGATGATCCGCAGACTACCGTCCTCTCGCTTTTCGCAGGCGAAGGCTTTGATAAGGGATTTCCAATCCGCCTGGGCGGAAGCAAAATCCGCCGACGGCTGCAGCCGATAGGCCGCCGAAGTGGCCACGCAATCGGGCATCTCAGCGGAGACATGGCCTCCGGCATAGCCGGATGGATAGGTATTTTCATCATAGATGTACAGCTTCAGACCCAGTTTCTTAGCTGTCTCCAGGGAGAAGCGCCATAGTTCGAACCACTCCTCCGACAGATAGGGGGTGAGCATACCGAAGCGAGGGTGGACGAAAGCGCCGCCAAACCCGTGATCTTTCAGCTGCTGCAGTTCCCAGGCAATTTCCGTTTTATCCATCCGGTCGTTCCATACCCATAGAGGTGCAGGCCGATTCAATGCACTGGGATTTTTGAACCAATCGTTGTTCATGGTGATCCCTTCCTTTTACCGGTCATACAGTGAAACATTCCATGCCCAGCAGTTCCGCCGTTTTTAGGAACAGATCCTGCTGATGGCCCACAGCCAGGGCGAAATGATGGGTGGGGGCCAGCATGAACCATTTGTCCATGTAATTGTCTGGATCGGTGTTCCACCGGATGTGGGTCTGGGTATTGCCGATGGTGAGGATGGGACGTTTGATGGCCTCTCCCTCGCTGACGATCATCCGCAGCCGGCCTTCGCGGGTTTGGGTGACGCCCAGGGCAGTCACCGGTCCGGGCCGGACATAGGCTTCCACCGATACGCCGCTGCCCCGTTTGCCGTGATAGATGCCCATGCCCCGCAGAATGGGCTTCTCGCTGGCGATGGAGATGTGGAAGGGGCCGTCGTGGCCCATGATGATGGTACCTTCGTTATAATCAGCCGCCACAATTTCGCAGAAGCTGCCGCCGGTTCCCAGGGTATCGCAGATCTTCATGGCTAAAGCGGTTTTCAGATCACCCTCGCCGGCACAGGGGACACCGGCAGCAGTAAGCAGGGAATGCCCGACAATAAATCCGCTCTGCAGCTGCTCATAAGCGTTGCCGTCGGCGCCATGATAGTAGTAGGACAGGGCGTTGAGACGGTATTCCGCCACCATGCGCTCTTGGGCCGCCGCCACCCGACAGGACCACTCCAGTTGTTCTTCGGTGGGTTTGCGGGCGATGGGATCACTGGGAGAATCCCCGCTGATCTGGAAGAATTCCAGCACCTTCTTCCGCATCCGCTCCACATCGGCGGGTTGTACAGCCTTGAGACAGCGGTCCAGATCGCACATTTCCAGAAGTTCCACATGGATACCGGTCTGGGCTTGGATCATGGTAAAGTCGCTGTACATGTCCAGCATACCGCTGTAATTGTTGCCCAAGAAACCGAAACGGCTGTGAGTGAGAGTGCGTTTAACCGACGCGGCCGCCGCCCATTGGCGGATTTCCCGCCAGGCGCGGATCGCTTCCGGACGCTCTGCCGTCACCTCATCCGGAGCGGATACGCACACCGGCGCGGGCAGGCCCAGCAGGCCGTTGACTACATGATAGGAGATGCCTGCCCGATTGAAGGCGTTGGCAATCTCCGGCACCGGACAGGCTACGCAGACGGCAAGCCATTCTCCGGTGGTGGTTTGGGGATAATTCATCTGCGGGGTAGGCTGGAGATTCAACACCACCACCGGGGCCTTACAAATCTGATGAACCGGCAGCACCGATGCACTGGTGAAATAAGTGGCGCTGTGACAAAAGACTAGGTCCACATTCTGGGAGTTGAGCCATTCCCCCGCCTCCCGGCCGGATTGTTCGTCGTCCACCAGACCGAAGTTAAATACCTCGCAGTCACAGGCGAGCCGGGATTCAATGAATTTACCATAGGCAATCAGCCGCTCCCGCAGGCCGGAGAACTGGGACCAATACGCTTTCAGGCCGGCGGAATACAGGCCGATCCGTGCTTTTTGAATAATGGGATGGCGGATATCCATGGAAACAACTCCTTTGCTAACGGTTCTTTGTCTGCATTATACCAGATGTACGCGTTCCTTCGTCACACAATGTTGCGCCATAATTCGCAAATGTTGCGGTCCTGTTTAAGGAATAAAATAAGAACTGGCTGGGAAGATAGTTGATTTTCATCCCGAATCATGCTTTAATGAAGACGACAGGAGGGAAGGATCATGGAGGAACCTCGCTTTCGTCTGCAATATAACCTGGATGTGTCCGAGGACAGCCGATGGCGGGTCACCACGCCCACGGCGCAGGTACGTCAGCTGCCGCTGTATCTGCTGGAATGGGGACACTTCCGGGCCGGCGGACAATATTATACCGACCGAGAAGGAGCAGAGATGCATCTGCTCTTCTATACGCTCAGGGGGCGGGGACGCCTGACCTATCGGGAGCGGGAATGTTTGCTGGAACCGGACACCGTCGCCCTGATCGACGGGCGGCTGCCCCATCAGTATCATACCGATGGGGAAACAGGGATGGAATGGGATTTTCTTTGGGCTCAGTTTGACGGCACATCCGCTGCCGTTTATAACAGTTTAATTAATCAGGACAGCTTCCATGTACTGCCCACCTATGGCGAACCCAGTTTTCGCACGCTGATGGAATCGCTGGAGGGGTATATTCAGGGCCGCGATACCGGTTCCAGCGTGGCCGCCACCTCGGTGCTGATCCGGTTGCTGAGCCTGATGGCGCTGCTGGGACCGGAAAAACGGATGGAGAAAAATCGGGTCAGCAGTGAGCGACTGACAGCGGCTGTGGCTTATATGGACAGCCATTATGGGGAAAAGCTGCTGGTGGAGGATTTGGCAAAACAGACCTACCTTTCCAAGTATCATTTTATCCGGGTGTTCACAGAATATATAGGAGTCAGTCCTTATGAATATTTAACCAGTATCCGTATCAGCCGAGCCAAGGAACTGCTGAACACCACTGGTTATCCGCTGGAGGTGATCGCCCAGCAGGTGGGGTTCGGCGATAGTAAGGCGCTGATCCGCCGATTTAAGCAGATGACGGGCATGACCCCCAACCGGTACCGCAAGCTGTCCGGTTGACGGATAGCGGTGATTTCCGGCTGGTCGTGCTTATTCCGTCTTTTTTCGGACCATACTAACAGGAGATATCCAAGAGGCAGACAGGCAAGAAATCGAGCCACGGCGCATATAGTTTTTTAGTAGGAAGAAATTGCAATGTCTGCCGGTATATGGTATAATTTTTGCCGATTCCAGGGAGAGGGGGCGGTCTGGTGGATTGTATTGTCGGCGGCCGGCATATCGCTTATATCGATCAGGGCACAGGGCCGGTTGTGTTACTGTTCCACGGATGGGCCGCTCCGGCGGAAACCTATCGTTTGATCATCGATCATCTGTCCGCTTACTGCCGGGTGGTGGCTCCTGATCTGCCCGGTTTCGGCGGCAGTGAAGAGCCGGAAGCTCCCTGGTGTGTGGACGATTATGTGGATTTTGTGCTGGCCTTTGCCGCCGCGCTGGATATCCGCCGGGCGGTGCTGATCGGTCATTCCTACGGCGGCCGGATCATCCTCAAGCTGATGAACCGAACGGACCGGGCGCTGGATGCGGACAAAATCGTGCTGATCGACGCCGCCGGCATCAAGCCCCGGCACGGACCGGGATATTACGCCAAAGTGTATTCCTATAAAGCGGGCAAATGGGCTCTGTCCCTGCCGGGAATCCGCCGGATGTTCCCCGACGCGGTGGAAAATCTGCGGAATAAAAAAGGCTCCGCCGATTATCGCAGTGCTTCCCCGGTGATGCGGCAGACCATGGTGCGGTCGGTGAATGAGGATCTCACCGGCTGCCTGCCAGGGATTCACGCTCCCGCCCTGCTGATCTGGGGAGAACTGGATACCGCCACCCCGCTGTCCGATGGAAAGCTGATGGAGAAAACCATCCCCGACGCGGGGCTGGTGGTGCTTGCAGGGGCGGGGCATTTTTCCTTTGCCGACCGCTGGGCCCAGTGTAGCCGTGTGCTGGATGCCTTTTTGAAATGACTGATCCGGAGGTGCTCTCTTGGAACTGACCGCCATGCTTCTGCTTTCCGCCGCCTGCGCCGCCTATGTTTTTGTGCAGGCGGTGTATTTTGTGCATATGCTGCAGCTCAACTCCTACCGCCCCGAGCGATACGCCAAATGGCGGCGGGAAAACCGCGCCCGGCTGTTGTCACCGCTCCGGCTAGCCGCACCGCTTTTGTTGCTGCTTTTTGCCGGGCTAACCCCGATGATGGGGGCCTGGGCCTCCATTGCCGCGGTGATTCCTCTGGGTCTTTTCGCTCTGCTGAACATTCCTCCGCGGGCGAAAAAACCGCTGGTGGTCACTCATCGGGTGATGCGGCTGTTTGCAACGCTGGCAGTGCTGTTTTTATTGGCGGCAGCCGTTGCCTGGCTGCTGCCTTTGTGGGCCGCGCCGGTGGTTTTCGGATTGTTTTCTTTCCCGGTTTTCTGGTGGGTGGCGCTGGCAAACAGAATCAATCAGCCTTTGGAGCGGGCGCTGGCCGCTCGGTATGTCCGGGATGCCCGCCGCCGTTTGGAGGCGTCGCCCCAATTGACGGTCATCGGCATCACCGGCAGCTACGGCAAGACCAGTACCAAGAATTTTCTCCACGCTCTGCTTTCAGTCAAATATAACGTGCTGATGACTCCGGAAAGCTATAACACCACCATGGGAGTGGTGCGCACCGTCCGGGAACAGCTGCGGCCCAGCCATCAGATTTTCATTGCAGAGATGGGGGCCAAAAATCCGGGAGATATCCAGGAAATCTGCGATTTGGTGCGGCCCCGATATGGCATGATCACCTCCATCGGAGAGCAGCATCTGGAGACCTTCGGTACGGTGGAGAACATCATCCGCACCAAGTTTGAACTGGTGGACGCCCTGCCGCCGGAGGGCCGGGCCTTTCTCAATGCCGATAACCTCCACATACGGGGAAGAATTGTGAAAAATGTGCCGGTGATCAGCTATGGAGTGGAAGCGGCCTCCGGCGCTATGTATACGGCTTCGGATATCGCTGTGGACGCGAACGGCTCCCGGTTTACTGTTACCGCTCCCGGAGGGGAAACCCGTGCCTTCACCACCAAGCTGCTGGGGGCCCACAATATTCAGAATCTGGTGGGCTGCATCGCCGTGGCCCATACCTTGGGGATTACCCTGGAGGAACTGGTGTATCCCGTCCGGATGCTGAAACCGGTACCCCATCGGCTTCAGCTGCTGCCCAATGGGTATATCGACGACGCCTATAATTCCAATCCCGCCGGATTCCGGGCCGCTTTGGATGTGCTGAGCCTTTTTGAGGGCCAACGGGTGCTGGTGACGCCGGGAATGGTGGAGCTGGGCCAGCGGCAGGAGGAATTGAATCGGGAATTGGGCGGTTATGCGGCGTCGCGCTGTGACTACGCCGTCCTGGTGGGGGAGAAACAGGCGCCGCCTCTGCGGGAGGGATTGACTGCCGCGGGATTTCCCGCCGACCGGATTTTTGTGGCTCATACCCTGAAGGAAGGGCTGAATTGGGTGAACGCCCTGCCCTTTGACCGGCTGCGGACGGTGCTGCTGGAAAATGATCTGCCCGATAATTTTTAATAGAAACGAGTGGTTGTCAGATGAAAACCAAGGTTGCCGTGCTTTTCGGCGGACGCAGCGTGGAGCATGAGGTGTCCATCATCTCCGGTATTCAGGCTTTTGCCGCCCTGGATCGGGGCAAATATGATCCGGTGCCGGTGTATATCACCAAGGACAATCGGTTTTATACCGGTCCCCACATGGGAGAAATTGAACGGTACAAGGATATGACCGCCTGCTTGCGGGACGCCCAGCGGGTGCTGCTGGTGCCGGGGGATTCAGGAGTGGATATGGTGCGCTATCCCATGAAGAAATTCGGGAGCAACCTGGTAGGCAGCTTTGATGTGGCGATTCCAGTGGTTCACGGCACCAATGTGGAGGACGGCACTCTGATGGGCTATCTGGAGATGCTGGGGGTTCCTTACGCAGCCTGCGACGTTACCGCTTCCGCCTTGGGGATGGATAAATACCTGATGAAGGCCGCCATGAAACAGGCGGGACTGCCGGTGCTGGATGCGATGCAGTTCACCGGCAAGGCCTATGCCCTGGACAGCGACGGCGTGATGGATCAGATCGAAGGGAAATTCTCCTATCCGCTGATTGTCAAGCCAGTGAATTTGGGGTCCTCGGTGGGCATATCCAAAGCCGGGGATCGGGCCGCCCTGCGGCAGGCGCTGGATACCGCTCTGGGATTTTCCGCCCGGGTGCTGGTGGAGCCGGCGGTGCAGAACCTACGGGAGATCAACTGCGCGGTGCTGGGAGACGCGGACGGCGCGGAAGCCTCGGTTTGCGAGGAGCCGGCGGGCAGCGATGAGATTCTTAGCTACAAGGATAAATATCTCAGCGGCGGCAAAGGGGCCAAATCCGCCGGAGCGAAAACCGCGGGGATGAGCAGCCTCAAGCGCCGCTGCCCGGCCGATATCCCGGAGGAGCTGACTCAGCGGGTTCGCTCTCTGGCGGTGGATACCTTCCGCGCCCTGGGCTGCTCCGGTGTGGCCCGGATCGATTTTCTCAACGATACCCAATCGGGAGAACTGTGGGTCAATGAGATCAACACCATTCCCGGTTCCCTTTCCTTCTATCTGTGGGAGGCGGCAGGGCTGCCTTTTGACCGGCTGCTGGACCGGATGATCGAGCTGGCCTTCAAGCGGCAGCGGGAACGGGCGGCGCTGACCTTCAGCTATGACACCAATATTCTGGACAGCGTCTCCCTAGGCGGCGCCAAGGGAGCGAAAAACGGCGGCTGAACCGCCCGAGAGGACGATAATGGAGAAAGAAAAAATCCAGGATATCGACGGCTATCTGAACCAGTATCCGCCGGAACTGCGCGAAAGGATGCAGGAACTGCGGCGGATCATTCTGGAGGCCGCGCCTCAAGCGACCGAAAGAATCAGCTGGGGCATGCCCACCTTTTATCTCAAGGGGAATCTGGTGCATTTTGCCCTGCATAAAGCGCATGTCGGCTTTTATCCCGGAGACAGCGGCGTCCGACGATTTGAGGATTGGCTGGGAGAATACAAACATTCCAAGGGTGCGATCCAGTTTCCGCTGAGCCGGCCTCTGCCGGTGGAATTGATCCGGGAAATCGTGGCGTTCCGGGTAAAAGAGAATATGGGAGAGATCGTATAAAATAAGCGGCTGAGATGCTTTCATCTCAGCCGCTTGTGTTTATGGCTTATTCCCGCGTCATCAAAGCAGAGAAGGCCTTGTGGGCCATGTGCACATCCAGCTTGGACACCACTTCAAAGGGCGCGTGCATACTCAGTACCGGCACGCCCATATCCACCGTGTCCACATCCAGGTCGGCGATATATTTTGCCACGGTACCGCCGCCGCCCATGTCCACCTTGCCCAGCTCTCCGATCTGCCAAACCACGCCGTTTTTGTCCATCAGGGAACGGATACGGCCCATCAGCTCGGCGGAAGCGTCAGAGGTATCGGATTTGCCACGGGAGCCGGTGTATTTGGTGAGCACCACGCCCCGGTTAAGCCAGGCGCAGTTCCGAGGCTCCACCGTATCAGGGTAGATGGGATCCAGGGCCACGTTGACATCAGCGGAGAGACAGACGGACTGTTGCAGCACATGGCGGCCTTCCGCGCCGAAGGCGGCGGCGATGTCTGCAATGAAATATTTCAGGAAGGCGGACTGCATGCCGGTGTTGCCCTCCGAGCCGATTTCCTCCTTGTCCGCCAGAATGGTGACGGCGGTGTAGCTGGGATTGGAAAGGCCCAGTATCGCGGTCAGGGCGGGATAAGCGCAGACGCGGTCGTCATGGCCGTAGCCGCCGATCATGCTGCGGTCGAAGCCCAGATCCCGGGCCTTGAAGGCGGGAACTGCTTCCAGTTCGGCAGAGAGAAAATCCGCTTCCACGATACCGTATTTATCGTGGAGCAGCTTGAGAATATTCAGCTTCACCAATTCGCTGCCTTTGTCGTCCTTGAAAGGGCGGGAACCCACCAGAATGTTGAGATCCTCGCCTTTGATCACCTCGGTGGCGGGGCGTTTCATCTGTTCGGTGCCCAGGTGGGGAAGCAGATCAGTGACGCAGAAAACCGGGTCGCCCTCATCCTCGCCGATACGAATTTCCACCCGTGTGCCGTCCTTGCGGACAATGACGCCGTGGAGAGCCAGCGGCATAGCGGTCCATTGATATTTCTTGATGCCGCCATAATAATGGGTGTCCAGATAAGCCAGATTGTGGTCCTCGTACAGAGGATTGGGCTTCATATCCAGACGGGGAGAATCGATGTGGGCCGCGGCGATGGAGACACCGTCGGTGATGGGCCGGCTGCCGATCACCGCCAGCAGCAGAGCCTTGCCCCGATTGCTGTAATATACCTTGTCTCCCGGCTTCAGGGCCTTGGTGCGGTCAAAGGGGACAAAGCCCGCTGCCTCCGCCTGGCGAACGGCTTCGGTCACCGCTTCCCGCTCAGTTTTAGCCCTATCCAGAAAAGCCTTATAGGCCTCGCAATAGTCGTCCGCCTGGGTGACGGCCCCGTCATCCAATACTTTCCAGGCTTCCTCCGGGGTGTAGAACAATTCTTCTTTCAGCAGCTCCGCTGCGCTTTTTTCTTCTGCCATGGTTGAGACCTCCTGTTCATGATCGGTTTTGTATACTGAGGATTATTATGTGATATGATACAGCTCCTGATACATTTCCTGCGCCTTGGCGATTTTTTCGCCGTAAGCGGCGGTTTCCGGGTAGGGGATTTCCAGCAGCGTCACCCCGTCGTCGGAATAGCGGGGATCCTCCAGCCAGCCCTTGACCCGGCCTTGGCCCGCGTTGTAGGCCGCTAAAGCAGTGTCCAGATTGCCGAACTGCTGGTGCAGCAGATACAGCACAAAGGCGCCGTAATGAATATTGGTTTCCGGATCAAACAGCTGCTGGGGAGGCATAAAAGGATCCACTCCAGCTCGCTGCTGCGCCCATTCGAAGGTATCGTCCGTCAGCTGCATCAGCCCCTTGGCGTCGGCGGAAGATACCGCGTCGGGATCAAAACCGCTTTCCGTATAAATCAAAGCGAAAAGCAGAGAAGGGGCGAATTCATATTTCTCCGCGGCCCGGTTGACAAAAGCAGCGTATTTCATGGGATACACCGTTTCCATGTATCGCCGGTATCCCTGCCGCAGCAGCAGTCCCGCTGCCGCCAGTATTGCCAGCAACAGCGCGATTTCCGCCAGACGAAGTGCCGGAAAACGTTTTCTGTTCGTTTGCCGGGAAAGCTCCCGGAATTCCGGTTCAGCCACGGAGCCACTCCCGGACTTGATCAGCGAAGGCATTTGCCTGCCGGCGCAGCTCCTCCAGATCGCCGTCGTTGCGGATGACCTGAGAAGCCCGAGACGCATAGAAATCCTCCTCCTGTTGGGCGGCCATGCGGGCCTCGGCCTGTTTTTCCGTCAGCTGATCCCGCTCCATGATCCGTTTCAGCCGCCGTTCACGAGGAGCCACCACCGCCACCGTCACATCGCAGATGCCGTCCATGCCGCTTTCAAACAGCAGAGGAGCATCCAACACCGCCACGGGTTCCCGGATTTGCTCAAGCTGCATTAGTATTCTCTTGGTGAGGTCGATAATATACGGATGGGTGATGGAATTCAGCAATTTGGTGTCCTCCGGCGTGGCGAAGGCCCGCCGGGCCAGCTGCCGCCGGTTCAGGGTCCCATCCTCATTCAGGATATCCTCGGAGAACTCCCGCACCAGCTCCTGCAGGCAGGGAGAACCGGGCTCCACCACTCGGCGGGCCAGTTCATCCGCGTCAATGACCGGGATGTGCCGATCCGCCAGCACCCGGGAAACCTCGCTTTTGCCCGAACCGGTGGGGCCGGTTAAACCGATGAGAAATACTTTATCCGTCAAGCTCAATCACCTCAAATGCAGCTGCGCGCAGCAGCCGATTATAAACAGCCAATCCGATGCCATCCGGCTCCGGACAGGCGGCATAGACTTTTTTAGCGCCGATTTCATCCAGACGGCGCAGAGCATCGAATACCTGATGGGCCTGGGCGGCGTGATCCTCACGGCCGCCGTAGGTCACCGCCGGGATGCCTAGATTTAGGTCTTCACCGTCAAAGCAGAGCGCGGCCAGGCCATCCGGGTTTTCTTCCGTCTGTGCGCTGATGAACCGCCGATAGGCTTCAGCCGTTCCTTTTACCAGGATCACCTGGGCCTTAGGAGCATAGTGCTTGTATTTCATGCCGGGGGAGGCGGCCCGCTGTCCCTCCCGCAGCCTTCCGGTGACCGCCTGATCCACTTCCACAGAGCCGGCGATTTTTTCCAACATGAAGAGGGTGACGCCGCCGGGACGCAGCAGCCGGGGCCGGATTCCACAAAGATCCACCACGGTGGATTCCACCCCCACGGTGCAGGGGCCGCCGTCCACCACGGCGGCGATACGGCCATCCATATCCTCCAGTACCCGGGCAACGGTGGTAGGGCTGGGACTGCCCGAACGGTTGGCGGAGGGAGCGGCAAGAGGCCGGCCGCAGGCGGTGATAATCGCTTGGGCTGTCGGGTGGGAGGGCATCCGGACCGCCACGGTGTCCAGCCCGGCGCTAACTTCTTTGGGGATTAAATCCGAGCGGGGCAGAATCATGGTGAGCGGCCCCGGCCAGTAGGCTTCCGCCAGCATTCGGGCGGCGGGAGGGATGCTTGTCACAAGGGGCGCCCATTCCTGAAAAGAAGCAATATGCACGATCAGAGGATTGTCCTGGGGCCGCCCCTTGGCAGCGAAGATGTTCGTCACCGCCACGCCATTGAGAGCGTCGGCGGCCAGACCATATACCGTTTCGGTGGGAATCCCCACCAGCTCTCCCTGCCGCAGCAGCTCCGCCGCCCGGCGGATATCCTCCGGGGCATTGGTGAGGCGCTGGGTTTTACGAGGCATGTTGTTCATGGAAGGTCTTCTTTCATTAAATCTGTACGTTATTCACCGCCACCGGCCTGGAGCTTTTCCGCTCGGTCAGCGGTGATGAGGGCGTCGATGATCTCGTCCAGATCACCGTTCATGATGTCGTCAATTTTATACAGGGTCAGGCCGATGCGGTGATCAGTGACCCGCCCCTGCGGAAAGTTATAGGTACGGATGCGTTCACTGCGGTCGCCGGTCCCCACCTGAGAGCGCCGGTCGGCGGCCACGGCGGATTGTTGTTCCGCCCGTTTCTGTTCCAGCAGACGGGTCCTCAGCACCCGCATGGCCTTATCCTTGTTTTTATACTGGCTCCGTTCGTCCTGGCATTCCACCACCATACCGGTGGGCAGGTGGGTGATACGGATGGCGGATTCGGTTTTATTGATGTGCTGGCCCCCCGCGCCGCTGGAACGGAAGGTATCAACCTGCAGGTCGGAGGGATTGATGTCGATTTCCACGTCCTCCGCCTCCGGCAGCACCGCCACGGTGGCGGTGGAAGTATGGATACGTCCTCCGGCCTCGGTCTCCGGCACCCGCTGCACCCGATGAACGCCGCTTTCAAACTTCAGCCGGCTGTAAGCGCCGTCGCCGGTCACCAGGAAGCTGATCTCCTTGAATCCCCCCAGTTCCGTCTCATTGACGCCGGCCACTTCGGTACCGTAGCCCCGGCGCTGGGCGTACATGGTGTACATCCGATAAAGGGAGGAAGCAAACAGGGCGGATTCCTCACCGCCGGCGCCCGCGCGGATTTCCACGATAACGCTGCGGTCGTCGTTGGGATCCCGGGGCAGCAGAAGAATTTTCATGTCCTCCGCGGCGGCATCCATTTTCTCTTGATTTTCCGTCAGTTCCAGTTCCGCCAGTTCCCGCAGTTCCCGGTCCAGCCCGCCGGCATCCAGCATGGCCCGGGCGGATTCATAATGGGATTTGTATTGCCGATATTCCCGGAACTTATCCACCAAAGGCTGCAGGTCCTTGCTTTCTTTGGTTAATTTTCGGTATTCCTCCACATCCGCCACCACCGACGGATCATACAGCCGCTGGGTGATTTCCTCGTAGCGTTTTTCCACTTCCGCCAGCCGGTCCCACATAGATTTTCTCCCCTTTATGTTTCTATCTTGTGGTGGTCGGCCGTGGGCTAAGGCTCTTCCGGCCGCTGAAGCTTGCGGATGTTACGCTCGATTTTCAGACGAGGCGCCAGAAACTCATGACCGCAGCCCTGACATTTCAACCTAAAATCCATGCCGATGCGCAGGACGACAAACCGTTTGGAGCCGCAGGGATGCGGTTTTTTCATTTCCAGGATATCGCCTACCTGTACGTCCAACCGAATCCCCTTCTTCCTTTATTTTCTAAAACCATAGTATATCACATTCAGGCGGGAAACTGCAAGTATATCGGAGCAAAGCGGACGGTTTTTTCCGTACAGTCAACAGACCGCGATATCCTCCTTTTGCAAGGCGGTATCGCGGTCCGTTTGAAGAAGAGAGGTCTGCAAGAATCAGCAGGAAGCTGGGGCGGGCTTTTCGATTGGATTCAGCCGCCGAAGAAGAATACCGGCGAGCATGCCGGGGAGAGCGATGATCAGCAGGTCGCAGGGGGCAAAGGGGAGCGGTCCCAGAGGATCAAAGAAAAAGCCGCTGCCGAATCGGAAAAGAACGCCGCCCATCAAAATCAGTTCGCCGGCATACATCGCAACGGTGATAAGCGCTGCGCCGGCAGCCGGCAGGATGATGCTCAGCAACGTCCGCCTGCCATAGAGGATACTGCCCACATACACGCCAAAGGTAATGCCGAATACCACGAAGAACAGGCTGGTGAGCCAAGAGGAAAGAGGGGAGATATACAAGGTGCCGTTGCGGTAAAAAGCGGTAAAACAGGCCAGAACACACAGACCGACAAAAACCGCGACGCAAACCGTCTGGGCGGCCAGCGGCCGTTTCCGCGCGGAATCCTCCTCCCGGATCATCCGGGTATAGCCATGGAGAAGGCCGATGACGGCCAGGACAATCACCAGGGCGATGAGATAAAAATGCATTTTAAAGGCGGGGTTATCCGCCGCGTTCATGGGGCTGCCGATGGTCCAGATTACCTCGGGTGTGGCGTAGCATTGAAGATACTGAAAGGACTGCAGAGGCATGGTGCCGTTTTCACCCGTTACCAGGATGTTTTCAAAGGCGATTTCCGTGGTGAAAAACACGGCGGCGCCGAAAATGGAGCCGATGGCGAGGGACCACTTTTTCATCCGGTCGTAAAGCAGGGGAAAAATAGCGGCTACCAGCAGCAGAGCGAGGCAGACGGGGGTGTACGGAATCACATATTTTGGATAGTCCGTTGCCACCACTGAACCCCGGTGCAGAAACTGGGAAATGACTTTTATCCCCATGTAAAGGGGATAGGCGGACAGCGCCAGCAACAGAGCCAAAGATGAGAGATAGAAGATTCTGTATTTTTTCTTTGCCATTCCATGCAGCCTCCTCATAACATGTTACATTGTTTTAAACGGCGGCGTTGGTGAGCATGGCGGCCGCGACCGCCGCTGTTAGAAGAATAAAACCCGCGGCTGAAGCGGCCGTCAGCCGCTTATAGGACATAATACCGGCGATCCGAACCCGTGTCTTGGCGCCGCCGAAGGCGGAGGAAAAAACCGTTTTTCCTGCTTCACAATCCAGCAATGCTGCGGCATAAGCTTTTTTCTCCGCCTCGCCGCACCGGCTGAGGACCCGTTCGTCACAGGAAAGCTCCATGTCCTCGAAAAAAGCCTTGAGAAACAGCCAGACAAAGGGATTGAACCAATGCACACAGGCGGTGGCTACCGCCGCAAGCCGCCAGAGATTGTCCAGTCGGCGGATGTGCATCTGTTCGTGAAGAAGCACATAGGCCCGGCTGGTGTCCGTCATCCCCTTGGGCAGCACGATTTTGGGACGAAGAATGCCGAAAACGGCAGGGGAAAGAATTTTGTCCGACCGGTAGGTCCTGCCGTCTTCCTGTTCGGCGGTTTTGAGTTCGTGTTTTGTCAGAAGGTACAGGGTTGCGGCAGTCAGCAGAGCGGCTGCTGCAATGATCGCCCAGATGGTGCCGGCGACGGAAAAGACGTCCGCCAGAATTTCCCGGCGGAATACCAAGGGGAAATACGTGTCGGCAGCTTGGATGAAATTCATTGCGGATAAGCCGTCGTACAGTCCGACGGTTTTAACAGCAAATCCGGACAGCATATTCAACAGACTGTACCGGCTGCTCAGGCCGATGGGCAGCCACAAACGAAGCAGCGGGACGGCCCACAGCAGATAAGGGACGAAGCGCGGCAGCCGCTTGATCCGCCGGAGCAGCAGCACCAGAAAGCCCGCCGCCGTGCCCAGGATACTCATATTCAGCAGCCAGTAAAATAGATTTCCCAGCCTGATTCACCTCTTTTCGATCATCCGGCGCAGTTCGCTCAGTTCCTCCTCGGAAAGAGGTTCGTCCTCCAACAGGGCGGAAAACAAGGCTTTTTTCGATCCGTGATACAGCTTTTGGATAAGGTTTTCGGTTTCTGTCCGGCGGACTTCCTCCCGCTTTACCAGTGAGGTGCAGATAAAGCCTGGTTCCCTGCGGTTTACCACGCCTTTTTCCACCAGCTTTTTAATGACTGTGTAAGTGGTGTTTTTATTCCACCCCACTGTGTCGGCCGCCAGCAGGCTGAGCTCTTTGGCACTAACCGGCTCCCGCTCCCATATCAGTTCCATTAGCTTGAATTCGCTGTCATACAGCTTTTTGATGTCCATAAGCATACGGCTCCTTTATTGACAGACTACTTATATAGTCTATACTATCATAATAGTCTGCGCGAGTCAAGGAAAAAGAATCGGTGGATTGATCAAATGAAATTCGTAGGCAGCACAGGCTTATTTGCGGTTTCATGAATACAAATCCAAAAAGGGAGAATATCTGATTTTTCGGCTGTGTCTTGGCGCTTTCTGATGGCAAAGGCCCAACTTTGTGGTATAATGTTAAATACTTTGATAGTAACGGAGGGCGTCAGGATGCTTTACAGACCATCGATGCCGGAAAAGATGTGGGACACCACGCTGTTTTATTGGAAGGGAGACTTCCATATTTTTTATTTGGCCCAGGGGAACATTGGACATGTTTCCACCCGGGATTTTGCCGCTTATCGGACTTATCCGTCCATTAGTGGGTTCGGTGGCCCGGGCAGCTGGAATCAGAACGGACTACCGCTGACCGGATGTGTGACGGAGCAGGCGGGCCAGTTTCTGATGCTGCTGGGGACAGTCGATCCGGTGAGCCACCGGCAGGTGTACGGTCTCTACACCTCGGTGGACCTGATCGTCTGGGAGGAATATCCCCATAACCCGGTGCTGACCGCCGACGGCAAGCTGTACGATAATCAGCCCAGTCCGCGGGACGGGTGGATGTACACAGCCTGGCGGGATCCGATGGTATATCAGCAGGAGGAGGGGGTGTATACCCTCTGCCTGTGCGCTCGCGAGAAGGAAGGGCCGCCGGATTCCACCGGTGCGGTGGTGGCCCGGGTGCAAACCCAGGACTTTATTCATTATGAATATCTGCCGCCGCTGGTTCGGGTGGGGGATAGTGTCAAATATGCGGAATGTCCCGATTGCTTTGTGCTGGAAGGCAATCGATATGTTCTATTTCTTGATCATAGCTGGGGAGGGGTGCGCCGCCATACATCTTCCCGGGACAGTGCGGCCGGTATCTGGTACCGGGTGCAGCCGGGATGCCAGGGGGATTTTATCCGGCCGGAGGATGATCTGCTGCTGGGTTCGGCGGAGGACCGCCAGGCATCCTGGGCGGGACGCACGGTTGTGGCGGGAGAGGATCGGCTGCTGTACAGTCACATCACCGCATCCCGGCCCGGTCTGGCGCCGCCCAAGGTAATTCGGGCGGATGAGAAGGGGCGGCTGTATCTCCGGTACTATCCGCTGCTGGATGCGCTGTATGGACGGGAAATTCCCGGTGAGGTATCTCTGCTGGAAGGTGACGTGGGAAGCTGGCGGGAAGAGAGCGGCCGGCTGGCGGGAAGCTGTTCCGGCTGGGGCGCGGCGGCTGTCATGTATCTTTCTGCCGAAAATGTTTGTATGACGGCGGCCGTCACTTGCAGAAAGGGCGCCCGGGCGGGGTTCGCTCTGCGCTGTGTGGCTGAAGGAGAGGAATGGCAGGGCGTCGTCCTTTGGCTGGATTATGAACAGCAGCGGGTGGAGCTGGATCAGCTGGTTTATCGGCCGGGAGAGGGCTTCGGCCGCGCCTGCGCCGATATCGTAAACGGAGGCGTGGTCCGGCACGGCGATTACAAGCGTATGCCGCTGGATTACCACCGGGAATACCGGATTCGGCTGCTGATGCGGGAGGAATTTTTCGAGGTATATATCGATGACGTGTGGGTGATCACCAAAGCGATGGAAACGGCGGCTTTGTCCGGCGGCGTCCTGGCTGTGGTGGAGCGGGGCGAAGCGGAATTTGCGGCGTCGCTGCGGGAACTGCGGCTGACAGTGGATATTGTTTGATGCTAGAATATATAGTCAAGGGGCGAGAAGCAGCAAAACGACTTCTCGCCCCTTGACTATATATTTTGGAGATCGCTTTCAAAGACAAATATGCATTTTCCCTCTTCAACGGCAACGGTTTATCATAGAAATCTTTTTAAACGGTGAAGACAGCTTAACTGTTCCCTGTCATTTTACCGCTGTTTTCAAGATGGCGTTCATAGATGGTGGGATTAAGCTCCTCAAGTAATGTGGTGCTTATCCGTTTGGCATCGTCAACGGAATCAAAAGAATACCTTTGTCCGCCAATGATCATCCATGGATATCCTACCGACTGATAATACGTGTTGTTTTGAAATTCTACTTGGCGGTCACCGCTTAAATCCTGCATACTGACGTGGTAGCCAAGGGACAAATCCGAAATGTTTTCCCGAATAACAAAATTGCTGACCGTATCGGACATGCCACAGCTTTTAATCGCTTCAGATGTGCTCTGCCGGGTAACGCTGCCCCATCCATATCCGTTATAGCGGATCAAATTGTGATGGATATCCACGTCACTTACCTTCTTGTCAAAGCCGAATGTTTTGGGGTAATTATAGAATTCTATTGACCAGTGGCAATGCTCAATTAAATTGTCGTAAATATCGACGTTTGACTGTGGAGAATCGATATCCGTGTTGCTTTGAAAAGTAATCCCGGTATCATAAATCTGATAAATATAATTGTTGTATACATAGAAGCCATCACATCCGCCAAATATTTCGATAGCATTTCCGTAACGTGTTGTTCCTGAAAGAATGGATCCGCCTATCCATGCAAAGACACAATTGCGTACGGTAACATCATGGGCTGTTTTACTGCCGATCCCATGCGATCCACCGAACATAAAGCAGATGTTATCTATCGTTGTGCAGGAAGTATTCTTTATAATATTTCCATAGTCCCCAATCTCAATCGCATCAAACCGTTCGCCGGGATTTCCTTTCTCACTGTAAACATAAAGGGTTTTTGATTCCTTATCAGTATAGTATTGAAGGTCGCCATCCAGTTGATGATAGTCTTGAAATTCGCCATATCCCGGGACACGCATTTGTCCCACAGTATCCGTTTTTTCGCCTATTTCATACGAAGGATTAAACACTACGATACCGACGTTTTTCAGTTCCTCTTTACAACTCCACACATTTGCGGCATCCGTTTGCATCCAAAGCGAGGGGGCGGCATAATTCTGTTTTGAGCCGTAAATGCGTGGTTTATCGCCATTGCCATACGCTCCATATGTAACGCCTTCTTTGGCATGTAAAGAGCCTCTCCATACGCCGTTGCGTTGGAAAAGTACGGCATCACCAGGCGTAAGGCTCAGCTTTTCTATACGTGAAAGAGTTTTGATGGGATTTTCAGGCTCTGTTCCCGAATTTGAATCCTCCCCGTCTGGAGATACATAATAAGTCGTACCGTGTATACTATTGATATTTACATCGGACGCTTTCATTACAGATGCGATTCTTTGCTGAGCGATGTCATCGGTGTTGGGTGAAACCGCAATTAACGATTCGGTGTTCGAGGAGGGGGTGACCTCTGGGGTTGATTCAGAAACAGCGCTTTTATCGCTGCATCCGATTAAGCCGGTTGCTGTAAATAGAAAGAATAGAACAAAGAAGATTGATAAAACACTGACTTTTTTCACACCTATCCGCTCCTTGCTTTATATTAACTGCACAATAAAATACGAATGATATAATTATAATCGTATTTTTTGATGTTTCAATAGGATTGTTGATTGATTAAATACGAAATAAGATTTTTTCAGTAAGAAAGGAGTAAGCGAGAGAATATCTTTATTTCCTAGAGGATGATCGTTTTTAAAGAACCATAGACATTTATAAAAGAAAAGAGCCGGGAAGCGTTTGCTTCTCGGCTCTTTGGCTGTAATCAGAAGGAGGCAAGTTTTTCGAAGAGGTCCGCAAACAAGGCGTCCCGGTTGATCGAGTAAACATAGCAGATGAAATGCCGCTGTTTGTCGAAGCCATAGTGGCCGTCATATTCCGGTATGGGACTGTATTCCAGCCGGTCATTCATAAAGCGCTGCCCTTCATTGAGCAGCCAGCCCACCGCCGTCACGTCCCAAATGACCCGGCTCCAGGGCTTCCCTTTGGCATAGGATTCGGCTGCTGAAATGGTGTTCTCCACCAGATAATCGCACAGGCGGTTTTTGCCGCCCAGCCAATGGTGAAGCTCCGGGCCTGTGGTGGTGAAGGCGCTCACCACCCCGGCGCAGGGCAGCTGCACCAGCGGAACCCCACATCCGAATACCACCCGGGCCGCGGCCACGTCCTGGATCATATTGAACTCCCGGGTATCGTCGTTGTGCAGAGAATGTCCGCCCAGCCAGACCACCACCATATGGTCCCGGATTTCCGGGCGGAGGAGCAAAGCCGATGCCACATTGGTGATGGCGCCGATGGCCACCACATAAAGCGGTGATTCCTCCGGATAGGTCATGGCCAAATCGGCCAGATGCCTCGCGGCGTCAGAGAGGACGGGGGTGCTTTCATCCGGGAGATAGCGGTCTGAGCCGCGGAAAACGACCGTTTTCATTTCCGGTTTTTCCGCCAGATCCAGAATCTTGTGAATTTCCTGATAGCTTTTCTCCATGCCGTCCGCTGGGGAGGAGGAGTTGTCGTTGAAAAAGGGCGCGGCGTAGATAGCCTTCAGCCGAATTTTGTCCTCGGAAGCCAGCATATAAGCCAAGGCGAACTGGTCGTCGATTTCGTTATAGGTATCGGTATCCAGTACCGCGTCAATTTTGCCGGTGGGGACGGAAAGTTTTGTCAGCAGATGCGGATGGGTGTTCATTGTCGAATCCTCCTCTTAACCAAGCATATCATGGGATTATCAAGCCGTGTCTATCATATCATAGGGAAAGGAGGAACACAACGCCCTTTCTCCATCCTTTTCCGCTTCCATCGGCTGATTTGACTTCCTGAACGTATTGTGGTAAAGTTGTGGCGATAGGAGATGGGAATCATGAAAATGGAAAAAAGCCGGCTTTGGATATGCGTCATAGTAGTGATGATCACCTTATCTGCCTGCGGTGTCTCCAGTGAAAGAACCTCTGAAGTTTCGTCCGATACGCGGCAGACCAGCCGCGAAGAGGCTTCCGCCGGGTTTTGGGATAATTCAGCGGCTGCGTCGACGATCTCAGAGGCAGAGGCGGCATCGGAGGTTCCCACGGTGTCTGTCGCCCAGACGGTCCTGCCGACGGAAACTATTCCGCCTACACCGCCCACGTATCCTCCTGTCACGAAGACGCCGGCCGCCACAACTGCGCCCACTGTTCCTCCCACGGCTGCGCCCCAAGGGAAAATGGTGGTGTATTGGGCCAATACAGGGGATAAAATCCATATCAAGCCCACTTGTCACACCATTAAAAAAGGGGTGCTCAGCGGTACATTGGCGGAAGCTAAGGCGGCTGGCCGAGAGGGATGGTGCGGCGTTTGCTCCAAGGGCTGGACGGATGAACGGTTCCTGAAAAGCGGCAATCCCTATGCCGATTAACCTTCCCCACCCGTAGTGAAGACGGGATATCACGAAATAGAAATGCAAGTTAAAGCGGAGGACATGGGCAGCCCTGTCCTCCGCTTTTGCGCGGCGCTATGATTCGTTGGCAATGCATCCGCCGTTGAACACCTCGGCCATCAGGGCCACGCCCAACTTGAAGCCCAGGAAAAAATGGCGTTCATAGCGGGGCCTCCCTGCTCGTCAATAATCCCAGCTTCACCAGGAGGCTGACGCAATCCAGATACCCCTGCCGGTATAATTCCCTCTGCATGATGGCGGCGGCTTCCATTTCCAGCTCGAAATACTCCCGGAAGTTGGTGCAGTCCCCCGCGCTGATACAAATGTCCTTTTTGTTGCTTATAATCGGTTCGATGCTCTCAAAGAGGAATTGGCTCTTCTCCACGGCCAGGGAATAGGCAGCGTTGCTGCTGCGGAGGCTTTGTGCGATCTCTTCCATCCGGTGGTCTAAAAATTCGGTTATACAGCTGCGCATCGTTTTCTTTCCTTTCTCAAATTGTTCGCCAACAACGCTTGAAAGGAAATGCGGCACATGTTATAGTATTTGTGTCACATCTGCCTTTTGGTAGCTGTTGGCGTGTGGGGAAGCGGCGTTTGCTTTGACGAGTGACGCGCCGCTTCCTTCATTTTTTGAGGTCATCCTTTAACTTCTTAATCCCACGCCGTGCAGCTTCTGCTTTTGTTACCTGTTTTTGTTCGCAATAGGTTTCTAATACTTCGCTGCTTTCACCGTCCAAACGAACAAAAAGCGTCTTGTCTTTGGGATTGTCAGTAGGACGCCCCATTTTTGAACTTGCCAAGCATTCACCTCCTTTTGATATACATAAATATAACACTTATGTATATCAAAAGTCAACCATATTTTTTTCAACAAAAGCGGGAATGCTGTTTATCAGCATTCCCGCTTTTGTTGAAGACACACTCAAGATTGTTGTCGCTGAGCAGATAGCATAGCGCCAGCGATATCACCCGTTCCACAAGGAATGGATACCAAAAAACACGCTTTTGTCCGCTGGACAAAAGCGTGTTTTTCTATGGTGGACGTTAACGGACTTGAACCGCTGACCCTTCGCACGTCAAGCGAATGCTCTACCAGCTGAGCTAAACGTCCAACTATATCCTTGATGGGACGGATGCTATTATATAGAAAATCTTCCCCCTTGTCAAGTAAAATATTTTGCCGGAACCGCTTATCCGGGATTCTTTTTTTGTTCCCGGCCTTTTACAGGAATTTGGCAGGGCTGGACACAGAAAGGGATCCCCTTCGACAAAATCCGGTCATAATGCCAAAATTTGCAGGATAATAAAATTAGACTTGCAAAATCGCGGTGCATATACTAGAATTAAGGAGTGTTTAACGAGAAAAGGTGCAATTTGAGAGGAGCTTGTTCTCATGGAAGCGTTACAGCAATTGTCGAAGGAGGCTCTCCAGGCCCATATTGGGGAACTGGAAGCCCTTTATGAACAGGGCAAGGCCAAGGGCCTGAAGCTGGATATGTCCCGGGGAAAGCCTGGCCCTGAGCAGCTGGATCTGACGCTGGAGATGCTGGACTGCGTCAACGCGCGGGACGGATATCAGACGGCGAACGGCATCGATACCCGAAACTACGGCTTGCTGGACGGCATCCCGGAAGCCAAAGCGATTTTTGCGGATATCCTGGGTGTACAGCCGGAAAATGTGATTGTGGGCGGCAACTCCAGCCTGAATATGATGTTCGATTACATCGCCACCGCGTTTGCCAAGGGCGTCTGCGGCCATGAGCCCTGGGCGCGGCAGGGTGCGGTGAAATTCCTTTGTCCCGCCCCTGGTTATGACCGGCATTTTGCCATCACCGAATATTTCGGTATTGAGATGCTCACTATTCCGCTGCTGGAAAATGGTCCGGACATGGAACTGGTGGAGAAGCTGGTGAAAGATCCGCTGGTAAAGGGGATTTGGTGCGTGCCTATGTATTCCAATCCGGACGGCATCACCTATTCCGACGAAACCGTCCGGCGGATGGCGGCCCTCCAGCCTGCGGCGGCGGATTTCCGCATTATGTGGGACAATGCCTATGCGGTACATCATCTCACCGATACCCCCGACACCCTGCTGAATATCTATAAGGAAGCAGCGGCTCTGGGGAAGGAAGACATGGTGATCGAGTTCGCCTCCACCTCCAAAATCAGCTTTCCCGGTTCGGGAATCGCCGCCATGGCCGCCAGCCCCGCCAATGTGGCGGATGTAAAGAAGCGAATGACAGTGCAGACCATCGGTCACGACAAACTGAACATGCTGCGGCATGTCCGGTTCTTTAAGAATGCCGACGGTGTGCGGGAACATATGAAGCTCCATGCCGCCATCCTGCGGCCGAAGTTTGCTGCGGTGCTGGAAGCGCTGGAAAGTAATCTGGGCGGCAAAGGGATCGCCCGATGGCACAAGCCCGCCGGGGGGTATTTTGTCAGTGTGAATTTGCTGGACGGCTGCGCTAAGGAGACGGTGCGGCTGCTGAAGGAGGCTGGCGTGGTGATGACCGGCGCGGGCGCTACCTATCCCTATGGCCGGGATCCCCGCGACGCCAACATCCGCATCGCGCCCACCTATCCCTCTCTGGAAGAATTGAAGGAAGCTATGGCCTTGTTCTGCATCTGTGCGGAATTGGCCTGTGCGAAAAAACTGGTGGAATGTTGAGATTTCTGGGGAACCCCTGTATGCAATTTATAGAAAATGTTTCGCCTCCCCTTCGGACGCATTGACTTTTTCGGTTGTACCTAATATAATAGTTCCTATGTGCCGGACTGATTGTCCGGCAATAGACAGCATTGGAGGACGAACCGATGAAGCGAACAGCGAAACCCGTATTCTTCATCGTGGCTCTGTTGATTGTGGCATTGACGTATACCACCTTCTTCGGCGTGTATACGTATTATGGCGACAGGCGCGATACCATTATCCGAGGGGCAAAGGACATCCGCTGGGGCATTGATATCCGGGGCGGTATTGACGCCACCTTTGGCCCGGTGGAAGGTGTTACCGGGGTTACGGACGACGACGTGAACAGCATGCGGGAGGTTATTGCCGAACGCCTGGTACGCAACAACATCACGGACCATGAGATTTATGCCGATACCGCCAATCAGCAAGTGATCGTGCGGTTCCCCTGGTCCAACGACGAAGAGGATTTTGACGTGACCGCCGCCATTGAGGAATTGGGCAAGACGGCCATGCTGGAATTTCACATCGGCTCCGAAACCACGACAAAAAAAGATGATGATGGAAACGATGTACTGGACGAAAACGGCAACAAGATTCAGGTTCCCAGCGGGGAACTGGTATTGACTGGCGACGACGTGGAATCCGCCAAAGTGATGTGGGTTCAGAGCGATAACGGCGGCTCTTCTGAGCCGGTGGTACAGCTGACCCTGAAGGACAGCGGCAAGGAGGCCTTCTCCAAGGCCACGGAAAAGCAAGTTTCCAGCAAAGGAACCATCTCCATATGGCTGGATAATGAGATGATTTCCAACCCCACTGTGCAAAATCATATCACCGACGGCATCGCCACTATTTCCGGCATTGGCGATTATGCCGACGCCCTGTCCCTTTCCAATCTGATCAACTCCGGCGCCCTGCCTTTTGCCATTGAGGTGAAGAGCAGCGGCACCGTCAATCCCACCATGGGTGAGAAATCTCTGGACGTTATGGTGATCGCCGGCGCTATCGCTTTTGTGCTGATCTCCATCTTCATGGTGCTGTATTACCGTCTGCCCGGATTTGTGGCAGTGATCTCCCTGCTGGGCCAGGTGGCCGGTTCAGTGGCCGCAGTTTCCGGCTACTTCGGCTTCCTGCAGAGCTTTACCCTGACGCTGCCCGGTATAGCGGGTATTATCCTGTCCATCGGCATGGGCGTGGATGCCAACATCATCACGGCTGAGCGCATCAAAGAGGAAATTCAGGCCGGCAAAACCATTGACGGCGCTATTGAGAGAGGTTCCAAGAGTTCCTTCTGGGCTATCTTTGACGGCAACGTCACGGTGATTATCGTCTCCATCGTGCTGATGGGCGTGTTCGGCCCGCCCAACAGCTTCTGGGGCACCATCCTCAAACCGGTGCTGATGTGGTTCCCGGTGTCCACCACCGGCTCCATCTACTCCTTCGGCTACACGCTGTTTGCCGGTATTGTCTTTAACTTCCTGATGGGCGTCACCGCCTCCCGGCTGATGCTCAAATCTATCACCCGCTTCAAATGCATGCGGAAACCTTGGCTGCTGGGAGGTAAGCGGGCATGAAAAAAGAATTTGATTTTGTCGGACACCGCAAGATGTTTTTAATCATTTCCGGCTGTATATTGGCGCTGGGCATTATTTTCAATATTGTTTTCGGCGTCAATATGGATATTTCCTTTACCGGTGGTACCCAGTTGAGTTACAGCCACACCGGCGAAGTGAACAAGGATGATGTGAAAAGGCTGGCCGCTGATATCCTGAAAAAGGATATCGACGATGTGGAGGATGTCGCCGGTGCTGTTACCATCACCCTGAGTGAGCGGATCACTTTGGAGGAACAGGATGCCGTCACCAAGGCTATGGAGGAAAAATATCCTGGTCAGGAGATAACCCTTGCCAAAGCCAGTTCACTGGATGCGCCTATGGGACGGATGTTCTTCATTAAATGCCTGGTGGCCGTGGCGCTGGCGGCGCTGCTGCTGATGGTTTATGTGGCCTTCCGTTTTCGCAAGATCGGGGGCTGGTCCGCTGGAATTGCCGGTTTGCTGGCGCTGCTGAACGATATGCTGATCGCCTACTTCGCCTTTGTCATTTTCCGGATTCCGCTGAATGATAACTTTGTGGCCGTGCTGCTCTCTATTCTCGGTTACTCCCTCAACGATACCATTGTGGTGTACGATCGTATCCGGGAGAACCGCCGTCTGATGGATCCCAAGACCCCCATCCGGGAAGTGGTAAACCGCAGCATCAATCAGTCTTTTGGCCGCAGCTTCAACACCAGCCTGTGCACCTTCACTGCGGTGGCCGTGGTGGCGATTATGGCGCTGGCGCTGCATATGGATTCCATCACCAGCTTCGCCGTGCCGATGATGTTCGGTATTATTTCCGGCTTTTATACCTCCATGTGCCTGTGCGCTCCTGTTTGGGTAGCCTGGGTGGAACACAAGGAGAAAAAAGAAGCCCTGGAAAAGGCCGCCGGCAAATCCGCGGATAAGAAAAAAGCCAAAAAAGCATAAGGTATTGATTGTTGATCGAGGAACGAATCCC
>ENA-UOJE01000156-UOJE01000156.1-human-gut-metagenome-genome-assembly--contig:-C23-NODE-156-length-83748-cov-84.524369_pt1 | contig 83748 bp, 77 predicted proteins | sample MGYA00242341_ERZ723888 | MGnify/ENA metagenome assembly ERZ723888 | reverse complement strand
GGCTCAGGTTCCAGTTGGAAGATGCGCTCTGCCACATAGGGAATGATACCATCACTGCGAGGATTGACTTGGTGTTTTGGTATGTATCCGGTCATATTCCATGTAAAATCATTCAGCATAGCGCACCTCCCTTCTAAGTAATCAGCGGGAATAATTAACCATAATTCCAAGTTTGTCTTGCAGCATTTATATTATCCAGAAGAACAGATGCAGGATTTGCCTCGTAATAGTATGTGCTCATATCCAAAACGCCTTCTTCCATTTCACCCCACTCTGCCGTGCGGGAAACAAAGATTCTATTATATACACACCAATCGCATGTGGTGGTGAAAGCAGCAATATCTGCAAAGTCTTTTGGAAATACAATTCTTCTTCCATTTGATGTTGGCTTAAGATAGTTCTCCATTATTTCTTTGAAATTCTTCAGATCATAATCCGTAGCGTTTTCCAAAGCTTTACAGACAATCAATTCTTCGTGCGTGAATTCTGTAAGTGTTTCTAAATGGTTTGCAAGAATTAGACCATAAATAACGCAAACCTTTGGGCATTCTGCATTTACGGTTTGTTTAAACAGATTGGCTACGATAATAGCCTTTTCCGGGCTGGAGTTTACATAGTTGTAAAGCTCGTTCAATCTTCTTTCGAGATTAAAGCCAGATGCAAGACCGTTCAGTAGATGGCCGAGTTTGAAGGTATTGTATTCAGATAGAAGATCATTTCCTATTCCGCCTACAATTCCCGCAACTGGGTTTACTACGCCCAACACACCAATAGAGCCAGAACGGATTATTTTGGTCATAGGATTGTCCATAACCCGGCTAAGCGCATTCCCAATATCAGTTAAATCATATTTCTGTGCCATTACATATTCCTCATTTCGTCCGTAATTTTGCTTCTTTCTTCAAAGCAGCCTGTCCCATCTCTTTTTCGTAATCACCTTTGGCATAGGCGACATTGCTCAGCGCTCGAAGCATTTTATCCTTTGCCAGCTTTTTCATAACCTCTGCAAGATCAGCGTCCAGAGTACCACGCTTCACATAGCGGTTTATGGTGTTCAGCCGTTTCTCATAAATCTGTTTCACCGGATGATCGTCCGCAAGCTCCCGTTGTTCTCTGCCTTTCAGGTTGCCGATCTGCCGACAGGTGCGGTGCAGCTTGTCCCCCGGTGCATAGCCGCCACAGTATTTGGTGTGCCGTGCGTTGGTGGTCAGAAACCACTTGCCGCAGATTTTGCATTTCTTCGGTGCATGACCAACACACAGGCCCTCAAAGAGATCAGACCGGAACATCCCCACAAAGGATACATAGTGCATCCGCTTGACCAGCTTCGCAACTTTTTCGCCGGGACGGATGACGGATACATACTGAACGGAATTGTTCAGGGTAGACATCCAGGCATTGCCCTCTGTGATAGAAAACTCCGGTGGGAAATAGGTGCCGAACATTTTCGCAAAGCCCTCTGCGGTGCGGTCTGCTTCGTTTCCGTCCGATTGTTCTGCAAAATCAAGCATCGCCTTTTGGTATTCCTCAAGGGAGTAAGCCAGATGCCCGCATACAGCGGTATAGCGCTGGAGCATCACCGCATCAGCATATTTCGGAACTTCTTCGAACGGTAAAGAATTGGTTACGGCTTTTATGGCGAACTCCACATATTTCAGAGCATTGTCCGCAGTAAAGACCCTTTCTATTCGTTCCCGGTGCTTTGGTATATCCATATAGGAGAACGGCGGCGTTTTGCTGAGAATCTCTAACATTGTCAATGCAGCTTCCTTTGCCATAGGAAAGAGTGCAGAAGTATCCTGTCCGGCATTCAGCATCCCGAGCAGCAGATTGATTTTCTCGCATTGCTCGTTCATTCTTGTAATAGTATCCGCAGGAACATTCAGCGCATCACAGGCAAGCGTGCCGACAGGGAATGTTTTGCCCTCATATATGACCGTATCCTGCCAGAAGTCCAATGTCATCAATTCTTGGTTCATGCTTACCCTCCTGTCCTGTTTTTTCACTTTCTTAATTGTATCATGCTAATGTAAAGAAATCTACATCTATCAATAAGTTGTCCTGTTTTTTGAAACAGGATTGTCCTGTCATTAGCCTGTTTTTTGAAAAATCCGTCATAACCATAATAGAAGGAGCGAAGCACCTGCCAATCACGGCGGGTGCTTCGTGCTTTCCAGAATATTATGAACGGAGGGTTTTCTATGACAATCTATGAAACCATCAAGGCGGCAATCAGCGTCAAGCAAGCCGCCGAACACTACGGGCTGAAAGTGAGCCACAACGGCATGGCTTGCTGCCCGTTCCACAACGACAGGCATCCGAGCTTGAAGCTGAATGAGGACTATTTTTTCTGCTTCGGCTGCGGAGCCAAAGGGGATGTGATCGACCTTGTGGCAAGGCTGTTCAATCTGAGCAGTTATGAAGCAGCGCAAAAGCTGGCTTTGGACTTCGGGCTTGACCCGAAACCGCCCACTGCCGCAGCTATGGTCAAGCCGAAGCGTCCCTATATCCGTCAGTTACGGGAGGATGAAATGCTGTGTTTCCGGGTGCTGACGGATTATCTGCATCTGCTGGAAGATTGGAAAGTACGATACGCACCCAAGACACCGGAAGATGCTCTGGATGACCGTTTTGTGGAAGCCTGCCAGATGCACTGCCATATCGAATATATGGCAGATGTGCTGACGGTGGGTGATCTGGAAGAACGGGTGGCATTGGTGGACAAGCTGATGCAGGACGGCAAAATTGCTTTTCTGCAAGAGTATACCGCACAAAAGAAAAAGAAGGTGGCGCACCATGGCGAAGAACCGGAAAACGCCTGATATGAACTTGCCCATGTGGTTTGACGGGCAGAACATCAACGAAGCTCTGTTTTGTGAAGAATTTCTGCAAGAGCGCAGGATCATCTTCGCAAACGGAGCTTTTTTCACGCCCGATGGTCGAGTGACGGACGATCTTCCTCTGCGTGGGGAGATTTACGACAAGCTGAAATTCTGTGCCGTAAACAATATCCCCCGGAAGATCACCAACATTCTGGAAGTGCTGAAACTGGAAGCGCAAGTGCCGGACTTTCCACCGGAGCAGGATCGGATTCATTTGTCCAACGGTACGCTGCTATTGAACGGCACATTTACCGAGGGCAGACCGGCTATCGTGCGGAGCCGTTTGCCGGTTGCTTACAATCCCGATGCTACTGCGCCGGTGATCTGGCTGAACTTTCTGGATGGGTTGCTTTACGCCGAGGACATTCCAACTTTGCAGGAGTTTATCGGCTATTGCCTGATTCCCTCCAACAAGGGGCAGCGCATGATGGTGATTAAAGGCAACGGCGGCGAGGGTAAATCTCAAATCGGTGCGGTACTGTCTACCATCTTCGGCACGAATATGAAAGACGGCAGCATCGGCAAGATTTCTGAAAACCGCTTCGCCCGTGCCGATTTGGAACACATTCTCCTGTGCGTGGATGATGATATGCGGATGGAAGCTCTGCGCCAGACCAACTATGTAAAATCCATCGTGACAGCACAAGGCAAGATGGATTTGGAACGTAAAGGCAAGCAGAGTTATCAGGGCTGGATGTTCGCCCGATTGCTGGCATTCAGCAACGGTGATCTGCAAGCCTTGTATGACCGCAGCGACGGATTTTATCGCAGACAGCTTGTGCTGACCACCAAGGAAAAGCAGGTGGACAGAGCTGACGATCCTGATCTTGCAGAGAAGATGAAAGCTGAAGCCGAGGGTATCTTCCTGTGGGCATTTGAAGGCTTGCAGCGGCTTGTTGCCAACAACTTTAAGTTTACGGAGAGTGACCGTATCCGGGAAAACCGGGAAGCGGTCAAGCGTGACAACAACAATATCTTTGATTTCATGGATTCCGAGGGATACATCCAGCGTAAAGCGGATGCGTCCATCAGCTCCAAGGATTTCTATGAAATCTACCGGATGTGGTGCGAGGAAAACTCCCTTGCACCGCTGAAAGCCCGCAGCTTCAGCGACGCCATGATTGCCAATGCCAGAAAATTCAATCTGGAGCATTGCAACAACATCACCAACTCTGCTGGACGGCGGGTTTGGGGATTCATGGGAGTGGAAGCCATTGCACGACCTCATATAAATGGGTTTTACGGAGATTCGCCGTGTACGTACGTACCGGAGGACATTCCGGAGGAATGGCGGCAGGTCGAGTAAATCCCATTGCTGGTACGTATGTACGCAGCAAAAGAGCGTGAAACGCTTGTTATAGAAACAGCACACATCCTCTCGTTCGGGCTGTTTCTATGTCCACAGGCTTTTGAAAAAGTGTCTGTGGACACCGGCTGCAAGAGGAAGTTGACACAGAACAGCTTCATGCAGACGGGCTGACCATGGGAAAAGGCGCAGACATTTTCGCCTTGGTCAGCAGAGGTCACCGCAGTGACCGCATTCCCCCTCGGGAGAGCCCTCGGAGAGCCCACGGCACTTTGCAGCCAGTATGGATGAAAGTGTCATAGTGGGTTATTACACTTTGAAAAAGTGCCGTTCTCCAGCCTTCCGCTGTTGCAAATCTCAAAGAAAGGAAAAATCCAATGGCAAGAAATGATGGAATAGACCGTACCGTAGCCAGAAATCAGGACTTGGAAACACCGGCTGATGTGGCGAAGGTACAGGAACACAATGAGCGTGAAAAGGACAGCTACAGCAATCAGGACATCGTGCCGGAACGCACTTCTCTGAACGTCCATTTCAAAGCACCCACGGACGATTATGTAAAAATGTTTGAGCAGATGGAACAAGACGGCGTGATCTCCACCAGAGGTCTGAAACCGGATGCCGTCAAATACGGTGAGTTGGTATTTGATGTGAATTCCGCTTATTTCTACAATCATGGCGGCTATGAATTTGCGAAACAGTTTTATGCCGATGCCTACAAAGCTGCTGCGGAGATCGTAGGTGGTGAGCAGTATATCCTCTCCGCTGTGATGCACGCCGATGAGCGCAACCGAGCAATGTCCGAAGCTTTGGGCGAAGATGTGTACCACTACCACCTTCATGTGGTTTATATCCCGGTGGTGGAAAAGCAGATCCTTTGGTCGAAGCGATGCAAGGATGAAGCCCTCCGGGGAACCGTTAAGGAGGTCATCACACAGGTCAGCCGCAGTAAGAAATGGGAGTCCAAGCCGGTGCTTGGCGAGGACGGAAATCCCATGCTCAACGCAAAAGGGAAAAAGATTTTGAAGTCATCCTACAGTGTGTTGCAGGATGACTTTTTCAATTTCATGCGAAACGCCGGTTATACCGATGTGGAGCGTGGAGAACGTGGAAGCACCGAGGAACATCTGACTGTGACCCAGTTCAAGGTGCAGGCAGAACAGCAGCGGCTGGAAGCTGTGACCGGGCAGGTGGCACAGGCAGAACAGAATTTGGAGGATGCCAAAGCTGCCACAGCAAAACAGAAAAAGAAACTGGAATCTTTGCAAAAGGAAACCAAGGCGGCAAAGACCATTGCGCTGACAGTGCAGGACATTGAAGTAATGGGCAAAAAAGCCACATTCGGAAACAATATCACGCTGACACCGGATGAATGCGACACACTCAAACGCTATGCGGTCAATGGCATTATCGCCAATGCTGACAACAAGCGTCTGAAAGAAAAACTGGCTTCCGCAGAAAAGACGGTTTCCATCTGGAAGCAGCGGTATGAAGCGGTAAACGAAAAATATATGGAACTCAAACAGAAAGCCCAACCCTTTCTGGATGCACTGGAAATCGCATCCGAAAAGGTTCGGGCTTTTATCAATTCTATCCTCATCAGAGGAAAGGAAACGCAGGAACACAAACACCCTGCCCAGAAGCGTGGACAGGATATGGAACTTTGATGGAGGAATTGCCTATTGAAGAAATATTATGAGGAAGCGAAATATAATGCGGCATTTGACCGCTGTGTGGATGTTATGAGCCAGATGCTCCAGAAGTACGGGCATCAGGTTTTGGATAAATTAGAGCAGGATACTCCACAAACGGTGGAGTGTTCCAAGGATGATAAGCAAGCGCAGCCTTTGACGGATAAGGCTGCGTAAAAATTTACAATTTACACGTTGCGTACTTGTTGCGGCTATGCTATAATATGTACGCAACGTGTATTTTTGCTTTTTTGGAGAAAAGACGAATGGATTGTAAAAACAGAATTATTAAGTTGCGTGAAAGCACAGGACTGAACCGGAAAGATTTTTGCAAGCTCGTCCATATTCCTTACCGGACTATGACCGAGTGGGAATTGGACAACCGCCATGCACCGGATTATGTGCTGTGGCTTTTGGAGTATTATATCCGCAACGAGGGACTTATGGTAAAAGGAAGGAATGAGGGAGGTGGAGATTCTGAAAAAGAAACAACTTAAATGCTATCTTTATACAAGAGTGTCCACCTCGATGCAGGTTGACGGATACAGCTTGGATGCCCAGCGTGACAAGCTGCGGAAGTATGCGGCATACGAGGATATGGTCGTTGCCGGGGAGTATTCTGACGAAGGATTTTCCGGCAAGAACATCCAAGGGAGGCAGGAGTTTCAACGGATGCTGAACGACATCCAGGACTGCAAAGACGGCGTTTCCTATGTGCTTGTCTTTAAGCTCTCCAGATTTGGCAGAAATGCAGCCGATGTTCTGAACTCTTTGCAGCTCATGCAGGATTTTGGTGTCAACCTGATTTGCGTGGAGGATGGCATTGACAGCTCCAAGGATGCCGGAAAGCTGATGATCTCTGTGCTGTCTGCGGTGGCAGAGATTGAGCGAGAAAATATCCGCACACAGACAATGGCAGGACGGGAGCAAAAGGCTCGTGAAGGCAAATGGAACGGCGGTTTCGCTCCCTATGGATACAAACTGGAAAACGGAAACCTTGTCATTGCAGAGGATGAAGTGGAAGTTATCCGAGTAATCTATGATCGTTATATTCATACAAACGAGGGTGTTGCAGGAGTTGCAAAATATCTGAACCGCAATGGTTATACTAAGAAACTAAGACAGAATAATACCATTCCGGGATTTTCAAGAGATTTTGTGAAAAATGTATTGTACAATCCTGTTTATATGGGAAAGATTGCTTACGGCAGACGAAGAACAGAAAAGAAACAGGGTACAAGAAACGAGATGCACGTGGTTGAGCAGTCGGAGTTCCCGGTTTATGAAGGACAACACGAAGCTATCATTTCCGAAGAGGATTGGTATCTGGCACAGGAAAAGCGCAAGATCAATTCCTTTAAGCGGGAAAAGGTCAACAATCCAGACCACGCACACATCCTGTCCGGTATCTTGAAATGCCCATGCTGCGGAAAGAGTATGTACGGCAATATCGCCAAGGCGCACAGCAAGGACAAGAAAACACGGTATTATTACTACTGCAAAAATACGGTTACACCGACAGGGCATGAGTGCAGTTTCCGTCTGAATATCGAGCAGACGGAAATCAACAAATTTGTGGCGAAGGTTATCTCCGCTATGGTCAACAATCTACGATTTGTAGAAGCAATTCAGGCGAAAATCGGAACAGCAGTTGATACAGAAGATATGGAAAAGCAGATTGCTGTCCTACAAGGGCGGCTAAAGCAAGCCTTTGGAACGAAAAGCCGCTTGGAGCGTCAGATGGATACCTTGGACATCAACGATGCCCACTATGACAGAAAGATTTTGGACTTGCAGCGCCGCTATGATGAGCAGTATGATACGATAGAGGAAATCGAAGTTCAGATTGGCGAATTGCAAAGTCAGATCCGCAGCATCCAGCAGGAGAAGATTTCCGGAGACAATATCTATCGCTTGTTGCTGGCATTTGATGAAGTCTACCATTCCGCAACGGAAGCGGAGCAGAAGGAGTTTATGAAGGCCTTTATCGAGCGAATTGAGATGTTCCCGGAGAAAAGGAAAGACGGAAGCTGGATAAAGAAGATCGTATTCAATTTTCCTGTGCCTGTTGATGGTGAGGAAGTGAAAGAACTTCCCTTGGAAACTGAAACAACTGTCGAGACGGTAGTACTTTTGTCCAAACTCAACATCAAGCAGCATATCGAGGTGGAGTTGAATCTGGACGAGCTGGATTTGACATCGGCGGAGAGTAAAGCCACCTATGATGAGATCAAAGCCTATGTGCTGGAAAAGCACGGCCTGAAGGTGTCCAGCCTGTATATCTCCCAGGTTAAGCGGAAGTGCGGGCTAGATGTGGGGCAGAATTATAATCTGTCAAAGAAAGAAGACGCGAAAGTACCACAGTGCCCGCCGGAAAAGGAAGCTGCAATTATGGATGCACTAGAGCATTTTCAAATGATTTGATGGCAAGCCTGTCTTGCTCAAAGCAAAACGTGGTCTGGGATTCCAATATCCAGACCACGTTTTTGCCAATCAACAGCTCACGATTTCGTGAATTTTATTTGTCTTTTAGCACAATATCCGTTATACTAGTAAATAGGAAAAAATCAGGAGGTGCGGGATGGCAATCAGTTACAATCGGCTGTGGAAACAGTTGATCGATTATGGTTTGAGCAAAACCGACATGATGCACCGTGCAAAAATCAGCACCAATGTTTTAGCACGATTAAGTAAAGGTGAGCCTGTCTCCATGGACAGCATGGAAAAAATCTGCACCATGCTGGGATGCAATATCGGAGACGTGATGGAATTTATCCCTGATACAGAAAACGGAGGAATAGATGCATGATTACAGGTGTGATTAAAAATAAAGTAGATAAAATCTGGACGGACATCTGGGCGGGCGGCATTACCAATCCTCTAACCGTCATCGAACAGCTGACCTATCTTATGTTTATCCGCTCTCTGGACGAAAAAGAGCTGGAAACGGAAGAATTTGAGCATATGACCGGCGAGAAGATGGAGAAGATTTTCCCCCAGTCCGCCGTTGGACAGTCCATGCGCTGGAGTAAATTCAAGAACAACGATCCCCGCGATATTTTCAATGTAATTTCCCAGCGGGTCTTCCCTGCTATCAAAAACATGAAACATGGCCGCCTGCCGGACTTCACCGAGCAGGGGGAACTGGTGGAAATCGCCGACGATTCCAGCAGTGATGTGCAGAATGAGACGGCCTTTGCCCGGTACATGAGCGATGCGATGTTCCTGATTCCTACGCCGCAGGTGTTGCAAAAAATCATCACAGGGTTGGATGACCTGTATGAGCATGACATTGCCGATCTGGATATGCAGGGCGACTTGTACGAGTACATGCTGGGCAAACTGGCTACCGCTGGGCAGAACGGCCAGTTTCGCACTCCCAAGCACATCCGGGAAATGATGGTGGAGTTGTTGCAACCCACCCCGAACGACACCATCTGCGACCCGGCCTGCGGCACGGCAGGCTTTCTGGTCTCCGCCGCGGAGTACATTCGCAACCACTACGAGGATACCATGACTTCCGAGCAGTGGGAGCACTTTGCTGGGGATGCCTTCACCGGCTTTGACACAGACCGCACCATGCTGCGCATTTCTGCGATGAACCTGATGCTGCACTCCATCAGCCACCCGGAGATTGACTACAAGGACAGCGTTTCCAAGCAGAACCAGATCAGCGACAAGTTTACCATGTGTCTGGCAAATCCGCCTTTCAAGGGCACCGTGGACGCGGAAAGCATCAACGACAACCTGAAAGCCGTGACCAACACCAAAAAGACCGAGCTGTTGTTTCTGGCGCTGTTCCTGCGGATGCTGAGAAAGGGTGGTCAGTGCGCCTGCATCGTACCGGACGGCGTGCTGTTCGGCTCCTCCAAGGCGCACAAAGCTATTCGCAAAGAACTGGTAGATAACCATCAGCTGCGCGCAGTGATCTCTATGCCCTCCGGTGTGTTCAAACCCTATGCGGGAGTTTCCACGGCAGTGTTGGTGTTCACCAAGACAGGCGCAGGCGGCACCGAAAATGTCTGGTTCTATGATATGAAGTCCGATGGCTTTTCCTTGGACGATAAGCGCAGCGAGGTGGAGGAGAATGACATCCCAGACATCATCGAGCGGTTCCACCATCTGGACCAGGAAGCTGACCGCCAGCGCACAGAGCAGAGCTTTCTTGTGCCGAAACAGGAAATCGCAGACAACGACTATGACCTGTCCATCAACAAGTACAAAAAGGTGGAGTATGTGCCGGTGGAGTACCCCTCTACCACAGAACTGATGGCAGACCTGCATGAGCTGGAACTGGAGATTACCGCAGGGCTGGCGGAATTGGAGGAGATGCTATGATGGCGAGGTTAGAAGAAATTTGTGCGATAAATATGGGACAGTCTCCGGATTCTTCCACATACAACGAAGATGGTAACGGCCTTCCGTTTTTTCAGGGAAATGCAGATTTTGGAGAGATTTATCCTGCGGTTCGTATGTGGTGCTCTGAGCCAACCAAAATAGCACGGGAAAAAGATATTTTAATCTCTGTTCGTGCACCAATTGGCGCGTTGAATATCGCAAATTGTGAATGCTGTATAGGCCGAGGATTAGCTGCTTTAACGGTAAACGAGGATATTTGTGCTCAGGAATATTTATGGCATGCGTTATCAGGTAAGGTTGACGAACTAAATTCCAAAGGTACTGGAAGTACATTCAAGGCCATCAATAAAAAAACACTTTCTGAAACAGAAATTCCCCTTCCACCCATTGACGAACAGCGCAAAATCGCGGCGATTCTGGACAAAGTGAGCGACCTGATTGCGAAACGTCAACAGCAGCTGGATAAGCTGGATGAAGCGGTCAAGGCAAGGTTTGTGGAGATATTTGGGGAACCGGATGAAAATCCAAAGCATTGGCAAGAAGATGAATTGAGTCATCATCTTAAAGTTATAGGAGGATACGCTTTTAAGAGTGATGGATTTACTGACGAAGGCATTCCTGTCTTACGAATTGGAAACATCAATTCGGGGCATTTTCTCCCGGTTAATATGGTTTATTGGCCAGATGATTTAGCGCTTGCACGTTACAAGGTATTCCCTGGAGATTTGGTTATGTCACTCACTGGAACGGTCGGCAAAGATGATTATGGAAATGTTTGCATTCTTGGGGCTGATTATGACGAATACTATTTAAACCAACGGAATGCCAAACTGTCCATTGAGAAATCTCTTAACAAGTGTTACTTCTCAGAGTTGCTAAAATTTCCCAGAATCAAAAAGCAATTGACAGGAATCAGTAGAGGTATTCGACAGGCGAATATTTCTAATAAAGACATCCTCACACTGCGGGTCCCTATGCCACCGATAGAATTACAGGAACAGTTTGCCGCCTTTGTGGAGCAAACAGAAAAAACAAAGATTATCATCAGCCACAGCCTCGAAAAACTGGAAACGTTGAAAAAGGCTCTGATGCAGGAATACTTTGGATGAGGTAAAACATATGGAATTCCCTAAACAAATAAAAGATACTGTATATAGACTTCTTCAAGAACCAACATTGGATCACTTTCGTGAGTTTTTACAGGATCAAACTGGCGAACACAATGCCATCGATTTTAAACAAGAGTGGATTGAGAAAGATAAGCTGGCCAAATTAATGCTCGCTTTAGCAAATTACGGCGGTGGAATTGTCGTTTTTGGTGTACATGAAAACGGTGATAAGACATTTTCATGTGATGGGTTGAAAGAGTTACAAGCAAAAGAGCAGATAGGGGCATGGATAAAGCCGTATCTTTCTTCCAGCCTGAAGTATGATGTATATGATTTTAGCTATCAAACATCTGAGTACGAGGCATTGAAGGGAAAACAATTCCAAATGCTTTTTGTTGAAGATACTCCTCAATTTTTACCGTTCATCTCTCGAAAAGAAGGTTCTAATATTAAGCCTGCTACTATTTATATACGACGTGGAACATCCGATGAGCAAGTTACAGAAGAAGAATTATCTCATATTCTTGAACGCCGAATGAAACATGTTTTTCCTGTAACTGGGAAACCATTAATTTTGGAAGAACATCTTGAACAACTTAAAATCTTATATAATCATATAGAACCAACGATTTCCAAGATAAAAAATCCCGAAGCCATTCCATTTGCACAAGCATTAAAAACATTAGCAGAGTTGGCACGAGGAATTACAGGCGGATACGAGTATGAAACAGAGAAAAATCCTTTGTATCCTGAAGAATCTTACGAACAATTTATTGCTGCACTAATTGATAAAAAGAAGAAAAAAATTGAACGGGTGCTTGATTTGCAGTGAGGAGTCTTGATAGATGGTAAAATTCATTTCAGAAAACTGGGCAAACATTTTTCTTATTATCGTAGGTAGCTTTGCCCTTGCAACTTACATATTGCAGGAACGGAAGAAAAAGATTGATGCAGCTTCTCTTATCGTCCTTCAAATCGATGAATTCCAGGAGCGATTAAGGGAAATCTCTACGTTCATTGTTGACGGACAATTAAACGAAACGGCGTTCTATGAATCACTACCCTTGATGGATACGGATTATTGGAACAAGTACAAACATTACTTTGTCCGAAAAATGGACGCGACCAGCTATACAGCACTGAATCAACTATATGAGTATGTGTCAGAGATTCAGGAACAGCAGATGCTCATGAAGGCTTTCCAAAAGAATTCCTTTCAGATAACACAAAATGTTTTGGCAAATATAGAATCGCAGTTTATTGTGGCCGATCTTAATAATGCTTGTACCGGAGTTATAGCGCAAAATATCACTTCTGCTATGGGAAATATGATTCCGCAAGGCGTTTCGGAAGCAGATCGAAATACGCTTAACGCAATGGTGCAACAAATAGCGGCACAGAATCCCGATTTTGATATGAATCGTTTTTGGAGCCTCTATAATCAGCAAAGAAATTGGACGAAGTCTATCATTAACCAAGGGGCATTAACTTCTTATACCCCTGTCCAAATTCGTATAAGTTTAGAGAAAATGCTAAAGAAATATTCGATGCTTGAAATTAGCGGAACAGAAGGCTATCAAATGCTCAAAAAGACTTCTAAACAAAAGTTTTAAGCAAGTGAGAGGTCTATTATGGAAGAAGATGTTACAAAGATATATGAGGAATATTCGGAGGAACTTCTGTTTTGCAAATATTTTATAGCTGAAAAGTTAAAACATCATGCTGAGATGGGTAGATGTGGAGAAAACATTCTCAAAAAATGTCTCCAGGAACGGTTTCAAATGCTAGAATTTGTTACCGGCTTTATTGCTTGGGCTAATCATCAAAGCCCACAATGTGACATCATCATATGTAGGAAAAATTTTTATAGACGTCAACTAGCCGGAGACATTTTCCTGGTTGAACCAAATGATTGCATAATGGTTATAGAAGTCAAAGGAAATGCGACCTTGGATGATTTAACAGAAACGATTGAAAAAAATAAATTTTTCCAATTGTATGATGAAACAAAACATATAAAATTAGCGATGGTTGCTTTTAAAACTCGTATTGGAAAACAACGATTGTATAAAGAGTTCGGTTATAAATATGACAGAAGTACAAAAGGATATATCCAGGAACGGCTTCCAGAAGAAAAGACATTAGACTATTTTGTATGCTTACATAGAGAGAGCCTAACTAGCTCAGCACGGGATAAACAAGTATTCTTCTTGAAAGATGGGCAAGATCGGCAGTTCTATGTACTAGATAACCATTTTCCAATAATGCAGAATTTTTCGAGGCTAATACAAAGCTTGCAGAATTAGGGCTAGATAAAATGATGATTTCTTGATCGATTTTAGTGCTGAGAAGATTTGAATATAGGAAATATTGGTGGGAGCAACATTGTCATGGAATATACAGAGGTTTTAGACAAGCAAATCACGAGAAAACAACATTATGTCCCCAAGGCTTACTTAAAAAACTTTTCTGTGAGTAATCAAAAATCAGAACAAGTTTATGTTGTTTTTGCTAATGATGAAAATGTAAAAATGGTTTCAATCGACAATATTTGCTGTCGTTCTTACCTATATGATCAAATTGCAATTGATCCAGATAGCAAAACTCATGTTTTTGCAGCACCAAATGAGATCGAGAACAGTTTTATCGAACTGGAAGGCGAATACGCAACAATTATCTCAAAGATAAAAAATGCTTTACGAGATTCAGATGAATTTGAGTTGGCGCGGGTGGAAATTGATAAACTAAAGCAATTTATGTCATCACTACTGTTTAGAAACCCTGTTTTTGTACATCTGTCAAATTATATTATTGATACACAATACAAAAACGATCCGCAGCATATTAAACATGTAAAGGACATTTTTCCTGATGTACCGCAAAATGTTTACCTGTCCATGCTGGCAAACGAGTTTTTGAAGATGAACATTGCTCCGGATGTTGGCTTGTTTCCTCGGGCTTTGGCTGAGACAATGAAGGAATCGCAACTGTGCATTTTTAAAGCCAAAGGTTCCGTATTTGTTACAAGCGATATGCCGGTAGTCAATATTTACGGTGAAAAAGATGGTATAGAATATGACTTGCTTGGTATGCCAATTACGCCAGAATTATTTTGGCGTTTGTCGATACTGTTCAGCGCGTTTCCAGAATAATCATAATTGATGACAACAGTGTAAAGCGCATGAACAGCAAGCAGATAAATAAAGATCTGTTAATTTCTAACCGTATAGACTTATTATCGTATATTGATTTTTCAATAGATGCCGAAAAAGAAGATGATGAACAGGTTTACCAACTACTTCATACAGATAAGGAAACCGCGTTGAAACAATATGAGGACATGATGAGTTCAAAAGAAATAAAATACTGGAGATGATGTGATGACTAACTTCTCCTTTCTCAAAGCCAAAACTGAATATGCCCTCTTCGCCCCCGCCTGCATGGAAGCTGAGAAAATTTATGTTTCTGCTCCTGCCATGTGTGCAGTAGGCTGCCGTAAGGCATTGGAGCTGGCAGTAAAATGGGTATATGCAGCGGACAAGTCCATGAAAATGCCCTACAAAGACAATCTGCAATCCCTCATTCACGAGCCAACTTTCCGCTTCGCTGTGGACTCCGACACTTGGGGCAAGATGCCTTTTATCATCAAGTTGGGCAATCTGGCGGTACATACCGAGCGCAGCGTTCAGCCAAGTGATGCGCTTGCTTCTCTGCGCGGTCTGTTTGAGTTTGTGCAGTGGATCGACTATTGCTATGGCGCGGACTATCAGGAGCGCACCTTCGACGAGAATCTTGTCCCCACCGGAAAGGTGGCGGTGGACACCCGGAAAATCAAGGAACAGGAAAGTCTGCTGGACCAGAAAGATGCCGAGATCGAGGCGCTGCGCAAGCAAATCGAGCAGATGTCCACCCGATACACCGCCGAAAAGGAGCAGCATCAGAAGGAACGCACCTTCCAGCCGGAGGACCTCTCGGAATTCAAGACCCGCAAAATCTACATCGACGTGGACCTCAAACTGATGGGCTGGAAGTTCACCGGCCCAGATGCTGATGTACAGGAGGAGTATCGTGTGGAGGATATGGCCGGGATGCCAGGTCAGCCTGGCTTCTGCGACTATGTGCTGTTTGGAAAGGACGGCCTGCCCTTGGCGGTGGTGGAAGCCAAGCGCACCAGCAAGGACCCAAACATTGGACGCAAACAAGCGGTTTTGTATGCGGATTGTCTGGAACGGAAATTTGGCCGCCGCCCCATGATGTTCACCACCAATGGCTTTGAAACCTACTTCTGGGATGACCAGACCGCCCCGCAACGGAAGGTCAGTGGCATTTTCAGCAAGGATGACCTGCAAAAGCTGATGAACCGGCGCACCGAGCGGATGGATTTGATGGGCGTTTCCATTGATGACAAAATCACTGACCGGTATTACCAGAAGGAAGCCATCCGGGCGGTGTGCGAACAGATTACGCAGGGGTTCCGCAAGCATCTGCTGGTGATGGCCACCGGCACCGGCAAAACCAGAACCGCGTCCAGCCTGACCGATGTGCTCAGCCGAGGCAAATGGGTGACCAACATTCTGTTTCTGGCCGACCGCACCGCGCTGGTGAAGCAGGCAAAGGACGATTTCAAGAACTATCTGCCGGATATGTCCCTGTGCAACCTCTGCTCCAACAAGGACGACCGGAACGCCCGCATTGTGTTCTCCACCTATCCGACCATCCTCAACGCCATTGATGACACCAAGTCCAAGGACGGGCGGCAGCTGTTTACTCCGGCGCACTTCGACCTGATTATCATTGACGAAAGCCACCGGAGCATCTTCAAAAAGTACCGGGCCATCTTTGAATATTTTGACGCCTTCATGGTGGGTCTGACCGCCACGCCGAAGACCGATGTGGATCGGAACACCTACGACTTTTTCGAGATGGAACACGGCGTGCCCACCTATGCCTATGATTATGAAACGGCGGTGCAACAGGACCATGTGCTGGTTCCCTATTACAACTACGAGGTCAAGACCCGTTTTCTGGAAGAAGGCATCTCCTATGATGATTTGTCCGAAGAGGACAAAGAGCGATATGAGGATGATTTCATCGAAGACGGTCAGTTGCCAGACTTTATCCCCTCTGCTGCCCTCAATAAATTTGTGTTCAACGAAACCACCGTGGACATCGTACTGCAAGACCTGATGGACCGGGGTATCAAGGTGGCGGGCGGCGACCGTCTGGGGAAAACCATCCTGTTTGCCCAGAACAAACGCCACGCGGAGTTTATTCTGGAGCGGTTCAATAAGCTGTACCCCCAGTACCGGGGCAGCTTCGCCCAGCGGGTCATTTGCGACGACGCCTATGCCCAGACCATCATTGATGATTTCAAGCAGCCGGAAAAAGAACCGCACATTGCCGTATCGGTGGACATGATGGACACCGGCATCGACGTGCCGGAATGCGTCAATCTGGTGTTTTTCAAAAAGGTTCGGTCAAAGGCAAAGTTCTGGCAGATGATTGGCCGCGGCACCCGGCTATGCAAAGGGCTGGCCTGCGTGGACCAGATTGACGGAACCTATACCGACAAGCGGCGCTTTCTGATTTTTGACTACTGCGGCAACTTCGAATACTTCCGGCAGCACAAAGAAGGCTACGAAACCAGAGAAACCAAAACGCTGTCGGAAAACATCTTCGGCAAACAAATCAAAATCGCCATGGCGCTGCAGGAAAACACCTTTGCCGGTGAGGATTATCAGGCATGGCGCAAGGAGATTGTCAACACCTGTCACAAGCAGGTGATGGCGCTCAACTCAGACCTGATTGCCGTAAAATTGCGGATGCAGTATGTGGAGAAATATAAAAAGCCGGAAGCCTTCGTGTCCATAAGCGAAGGTGACAAGGGCGAGTTGCTCACACAGATTGCACCTCTGGTACGCTCAGACGAGGCTGACGAGTTTGCAAAGCGGTTTGATAATTTCATGTATGGCCTAATTCTGGCACACATCGAGCAGATGCCCGCTTTCCAGTATGCAAAAAAGCAACTGTGCGACACCGCTTCCCTACTGGAGCGTAAGGCCAGCATTCCGCAGATCAAGGCAAAGTTGCCAATGCTTCAGGAGATTCACACCGATGCATTTTGGGACGCGAATGATATTTTGCTGTTTGAGCAGGTTCGGAAGGAGCTGCGGGAGCTGATTCGATTTTTAGATGAAGGTGGCGTAGCACAGAGGCAGATTGTCACCAAGCTGACTGACCCGATTATTGACAGTCAGGAGGGCGTCCAGCTGGAAGCTGCCTATGACTTTGAAGACTACCGTGCCAAGGTCAATCGCTATGTGAACGAGCATGGGAATACGCTGGCCATATATAAGCTGACCCATAATATTCCGCTGGCTATGGGCGATTATCAGGAACTGGAGCGGGTGCTAACTAGCGAATTGGGCAGCAAAGAAGATTATGCCCGAGAGTTTGGCGACACACCCTTTGGCTTGCTCATTCGCAAGATCGCTAAGCTAGATCATGAAGCGGCTATGCAGGCGTTTTCCACTTTTATCAATGACCAATCTCTGAATCAAAAGCAGATTGCTTTTGTAAACAAAATCATCAATCATATTGAGTTGAACGGATATATGGAAAATGTCGCAGAGCTGACCAAGCCACCGTTTGACAAGCCAATCAGTTTTATCAAATTGTTTGATGCAAAAACCAGAACCGCTTTGATGGAGACTATCAATCAGGTTCGAGAAAACGCGGTTCAAATTACAGCGTCATAAACAATGAACCAGGCACGGAAATTCACCCTTATTCTGGGTGGATTTTCGTGCCTGGTCTTTTCTGTTCGGGTATGGGGGCACCATTGTGCAAGAGCAGGATGGATAGCCACTGCACGGACAGGCGAGGTGTCCAGAGGGGCAAAGCCCCTTTGGCTCTGGGTCATCCAATAGGGGCGAGTAGCATCCCCGTTGGCAAAGGGAGTCTAGAGGGGAACAGCGTTCCCCTTGGCGGGAGGTTTCCAAAGGAGGGCAGTGCCTTCCTTGGCACACGACTTTCCCTCGGAAAGTCTAGTGTGTTATACCTTTGCTTCCGGCTGACGCGGGAAAGGGGTTGGCGGCATACTCTGCGGTGCGGCAGAGTGTGGCAACAAACGCTTTTTCGCGGCAGTAGGACAGGCGGATTTTGTGACGGGGGTTACGGCACAAACGCAGGATTTTTGAGAAACAAAATCCGCCTGTCCGGAAAAGGAAGCAGAGGTATATAAAAGCCTTCGTCCCGCCGCAGCATCGCCTATGTTTCAGCGTTTCTTCCGCTTTCCCTTGCCGTGGGTCATGGTCGTTTTTCCACGCTGGCTGATGGGAGTTTTCAGGTGTTTGGACAGCTTCAGCACCTCGATCAAGTTGACAAATTGTTCCATTGTGATGGCATCGTAATCAATCCCTAATGTGGAAAGCAAAGCTTTCGCCTTCTTTTCTTCGGAGCTTCCCTCAAAGTTCATCGCACCCTGCAACTGATCCTGCATGGTTGCTGCGAGGGAGACTTCATCCGCAGTCATGGTATCGGGGCGGTGTTCACTCCGAATATCATGGAGGATACCTTTCAGATCATCTGCAATCAGGCTTCCGAAATATTCATCTTCCCGAATCTGCGATACTTCCAGCGTCCGCAGGTGCAGGTCATTTTCTTCGCCGCCGTTTTTCATCAATGCCATCTGCCGGACAGCTTCCAGCACGGCATTCATATCGTTGACTCGCATATCCGCGATCCGGTCAACGTAAATCTCAGCATCCAGCATGAAGCGCTGGAAATCCTTATGGCAGATCAGCTCCGACAGCAGCCGGTGGTTGAACTTGCCCATTTTCAATACATCAATCGAAGCATCACTCAAATGCAGCTCATGCAGAGCTGTGTTTGGGTGATTTTTTGTTTCCGTCCGTCCCATCAGATAGTCGCAGGAAACACCGTAATAGTCCGCCAGCAACAAAATGCTGTACGGGCTGATGTCCTTGCCGTTATATGCTTCATATTTGCTAAGTGCGGATTTCGAGATGCCCACTTCGGCGGCAAGCTGCTCCAAGGTCAGCTTTCGTTCTACTCGTAAATCTTTTAATCTCTCTCCGATTGTCAGCTTGACTTGCATACAGCAGCCTCCTTTTTCATTTTTCTGTATTATATCATGTTTTTCCGTTTTGTGTCTCAAAGCGTGGAAAATTTCAACTTCTACCCCACTTTTCCTACCTCTTGGATATACGGGAAAGAGCCTGTTTTCTTACTAAAATTTAGACGTAAACCACGCAGCACCTTGAAAATCTTATGATCGTCCGATGAGGATATGCTTCCGGAGAAGTACCGCATTCCGCGTACCAAGGAAGAGGCAACGCCGGGGTAAGGACTCGGGCAGGAACGGCATCGGGTAGAACGGCGAAGTTCAATTATTTTACAGGAGGAAACAGGTATGGGTTTATTTACACAAATCAAGATGGCAGTTTCCGTGAAAGAGGCTGCCGAATACTACGGATTGGGAGTAAATCGTGGCAACATGGTCTGCTGTCCCTTCCACAATGACCGTACACCCAGTATGAAGCTGAATGAGGATTACTTCTACTGCTTCGGGTGCGGGGCAACTGGTGACGTGATCGACCTTGTGGCAAAGCTGTTCAATCTGAGCAACTATGACGCAGCGAAAAAGCTGGCGTATGACTTTTGGATCGACCCGGACAAGCCTCCGGCTGCGGCAGCGCTGCGGAAAACGAAATATCCACTGGCAAAGGCGTTCCAGAATGAGACGCTGCATTGTCAGCGGATATTGTGCGATTATCTGCATCTTTTGGAGCATTGGAAGATGCAGTACGCACCCAAAACGCCGGAGGATACTCTTGATGACCGTTTTGTGGAAGCCTGCCAGATGCTCGATTATATCGAGGATCTGACAGATATTTTAACCTTTGCGGAGTTGGATGTCCGCGTGAAAACTGTGGATATGCTTCAAAAGGACGGCATGATCGACCGGCTGGAAGAACGCCTGAAACGGACAGAAAAGGAGGTGGATGCCCGTGATGAAACGGAAATCGGCTAATTTAGACGCGCCCATCTGGTTTGACGGCACGAATATTAACGAGGCACTGTTCTGTGATGAATTTCTGAACAGCCGGAAAATCATCTTTGCCAACGGTGCTTTTTTTACGCAGGACGGCAGGGTGACCGATGATCTGCCGCTTCGGGGCGAAATCTATGAGGAACTGAAATGCTGCGCTGTGAACAATATCCCCCGCAAGATCACTAACATTTTGGAAGTGATGAGGCTGGCAGCTCATGTAGAGGACTTTGCACCGGAGGCAGATAGAATTCATCTGGCAAATGGCACTTTGAAGCTGGATGGCAGCTTCATCGAGGGCAGACCGAGCATTGTGCGGAGCAGACTGCTGGTAGCATACCGTCCTGACGCACCGGCTCCTGTTCGGTGGCTTTCCTTTCTGGATGGACTTCTTTACGCGGAGGATATTCCCACCTTGCAGGAGTTCATCGGTTATTGCCTGATTCCCAGCAACAAGGGACAGCGCATGATGGTGATTAAAGGAAACGGCGGCGAAGGAAAATCGCAGATCGGTGCCGTGCTGGGTGCGCTTCTCGGAAGTAACATGAAGGACGGCAGCATCGGCAAAATTTCTGAAAACCGCTTTGCTCGCGCCGACCTGGAACACATTCTGCTGTGCGTGGATGATGATATGCGAATGGAAGCGCTGCGGCAGACCAACTACGTCAAGTCCATCGTGACCGCTCAAGGCAAAATGGATTTGGAGCGCAAGGGCAAGCAGAGCTATCAGGGTTGGATGTTTGCCCGCCTGCTGGCGTTCTCCAATGGCGATCTGCAAGCGCTATATGACCGAAGCGACGGATTTTACCGCCGCCAGCTTGTACTGACCACCAAGGAAAAGCCTGCGGGGCGGATAGATGATCCTGATCTTGCCGAAAAAATGAAAGCGGAGGTCGAGGGTATCTTCCTGTGGGCGTTTGAGGGCTTACAGCGGCTTGTTGCCAACAACTTCAAGTTCACGGAGAGCCAGCGCACACGGGATAACCGGGAGGCAGTCAAGAGGGATAACAACAACGTCTTTGATTTTCTGGAATCCGAGGGCTATATCCGGCTGAAGGCGGACTGCACCATCAGCTCTAAAGACTTGTACGAAATTTACCGGATGTGGTGTGAGGAAAATAATCTGACACCTCTAAAGCGCCGCAGTTTCAGCGAGAGTGTGATTGCGAACCAAAGCAAGTACAATCTTGAATACTGCAACAAGATCACCAATGCTGCCGGACGGCGTGTATGGGGCTTCTTCGGTATTGAAGCGATTGCCAGACCTAATATAAATGGGTTTTCCGACATTTCAGAGCATACGTACGTACCGGAGGACTGGCGGTGATTTTTCTGCGACTGCGCCGTGTACGTATGTACGTTTTGTTTTTCCTGAAACGCCGCTATATGAAAAACTCTGACCGGCAGAGCCTATATTTTGGGGCACGAAATCAAGCTAAGTGAAATCCGTAAATTATTTGCCTGATGGCAGAAATGGTTTTACGGAATCGTGCTTCTCGGAACAGCAAAGCAGATGCGCGAAAACATGGAAAATCATACGGTTTGGAGCAGAGCCACACGGAACAGAAAAGTCGATAGGTGTCACCTGTGAACAGGACATCATAACGGCGATTCTGAGCGGATTTGACGGCAACGGAATTGTTCACGATACAGCGAAGCGGATGCGCCGAATGGCGGGCTGGCTTCGCTTTTTCATCATCTGAATTTTGGAGGGAATTTGAATATGAGTGTACGCAATGAAATCAAGGCGCAGATCGTTCGCGCCGGTTTTACCATGCAGGAGGTTGTTGACCTGCTGGCCGAGGAATACGATTGGAGCGACAGCGTTTCCAATCTGTCTGCAAAATTGCAAAGAGAGAGCATCCGCTACAAAGAAGTCGTAGAGCTGGCCGACGTGCTGGGTTATGACCTGATCTGGCAGAAACGGAGGAATAATTGATGAAAGCACAGTACGCCATTCTCCGCTTTGCCAAGTACAAGGGGCCGGAGATCGGGCATATCGAGTCTCACAACGAGCGCACCAAGGAGAAATACGCCAGCAATCCCGACGTGGACACGTCCCGCAGTCACCTCAACTTCCATCTGGTGACGCCGCAGCGCAAGTACCGCGCAGAAGCGGAAAAACAGATCGCGGAGGCGGGCTGCCGCACGCGTTCGGACAGTGTGCGCGTGGTGGAGGCGCTGGTGACAGCCAGCCCGGAGTTCTTCAAGGGGAAGAAGAAAAGTGAGGTCAAAGCCTATTTTCAGGAAGCACTGGCATTCATCGAAAAATATCAGGCCAAAGATACGATCATATCAGCCGTGGTGCATATGGACGAGAAAACGCCCCATATGCACCTTTGCTTTGTCCCGCTGACGGAGGACGGGCGACTCAGCGCCAAAGAAATTGTCGGCAGCAAGAAGAAACTGACGCAGTGGCAGGACAGGTTTTGGGAGCATATGGTCAAAAAATACCCCGATTTGGAACGCGGCGAAAGCGCCAGCGAAACCGGACGCGACCATATCCCACCGCGGGTATTCAAGGAAATGACTCGCCTGACCAAGCAGAAGGCCAAGCTGGAAGAATTGCTTTCAGGCGTCAATGCGTTCAATGCCAAAGGAAAAGCAGCAGAAATCGGCGTTTTTTTGGACAAGTATATCCCGGCTGTGGAGCAGATGCACACGACACTGAAAAAGTACAATACGGCGTTCACGGTTACAACTGCCGAGAATAAAAAGCTGAAAAAGAGAACAGAGCAGTTGGAGCAGTCGCTGGACAAGGCCACGCAGGAAAGCACCTTGAAAAAGCTGGCCGACGCCAAGCTGCATCGGGATTATGAGGATGCCGTCGCCGTGCTGGATCGTATTCCGAAGGAAGTGCTGGCGGCATATACACACAGAACGGAGAAAGAGAGGGAGACTGCCTATGGTAGATGAATGGAGCGGCTTCGCCGCTTTGCTGGCAAATTTGATTGAAAAGTATGCCGTGGTTCTGAATCTTGATGCGCTGCCCGATCTCGTCATAGAGGAAGCCGTGTCTGAAAAAGATGCTGCCGATAAAAATATTCACGAAAACGATATTGAACCCGTGAAAGCGGCATGATATAATTGTCATGAAATAAGTGTCCAAACCGCCATTGCAGGAGCAAAAGCTCCTGCAATGGCAGAAAACGAGGTGAAGTGACCATGGAACGCTGGGAGAATGAGCAGAACAATTCTGAAATGATGATTTATACCACAGAGGATGGCTTGACAAAGATCGAAACGACCTTCGATGGTGATACGGTTTGGCTTTCCATTGACCAGATGGCGGATCTGTTTCAGAGAGACAAATCTACCATTTCCAGACATATCAAGAACATTTTCACTGAGGGCGAATTGAAGCGAGAAGCAGTTGTTGCAAATTTTGCAACAACTGCCGCTGACGGTAAGACTTATCAGGTGGATTACTATAATCTTGATGTTATCATTTCTGTCGGCTACCGTGTGAAATCTCAGCGCGGTGTGCAGTTTCGTATTTGGGCAACAGGAATTTTGAAGGAGTATATGCGAAAAGGCTTTGCTCTGGATGATGAGCGCCTGAAAAATCTGGGCGGCGGCGGATACTTCAAGGAGCTGCTGGAGCGTATCCGCGATATCCGCGCTTCCGAAAAGGTGTTTTACCGTCAGGTGCTTGAAATCTACGCGACCAGTATTGACTATGATCCCAAGGTGGAAATCTCCATTCAGTTTTTCAAGAAAGTCCAAAACAAGATTCATTATGCCATTCATGGACAAACAGCGGCGGAGGTCATTTATACACGTGCCGATGCGGAGAAAGAGTTTATGGGCTTGACTACCTTTGCAGGCAGCCAGCCCACGCTGAAAGAGGCAGTAGTTGCCAAGAACTATCTGAACGAGAAAGAGCTTCGTGCTATGGGGCAGCTTGTGTCCGGCTATCTGGATTTTGCGGAACGTCAGGCGGAGCGAGAGCAGGCAATGACCATGCAGGATTGGTCAGAGCATCTTGATCGGATTCTGACCATGAGCGGAGAGCAACTACTGATTGGTAATGGAAGTGTCAGCCATAAGCAGGCTATCGATAAGGCAACCGGCGAGTACAGAAAGTACAAAGCCCGTACCCTCAGTGAAGTTGAGCGCGATTATCTGGATTCCATCAAGCTGTTGGAACAGAAAACAGATAAAAAGTAGACTGAGGCGGAGAAGACATGATGAAAAAAGAAAAGATAAAAGTCTATATCTATACTCGCGTGTCTACCGCCATGCAGATTGACGGATACTCTCTGGATGCACAGAAATCCAGAATGAAAGCCTATGCCGAGTTCAATGACTATGAGATTGTGGGCGAATACGAGGATGCCGGTAAATCCGGCAAGTCCATTGAAGGGCGTGTAGAGTTTAACCGCATGATGGAGGATATCAAGTCTGGTAAAGACGGCGTGTCCTATGTACTGGTGTTCAAACTCTCACGTTTCGGCAGAAATGCGGCAGATGTCTTGTCTACCCTACAGGTCATGCAGGATTTTGGCGTTAACCTGATTTGCGTGGAGGACGGGATTGATTCCTCCAAGGATGCGGGAAAGCTGATGATTTCCGTTCTTTCGGCTGTGGCTGAAATTGAGCGTGAAAATATCCGTGTGCAGACAATGGAGGGCAGAATCCAGAAAGCCCGTGAAGGAAAATGGAATGGCGGCTTTGCGCCATATGGCTACAGGCTGGAAAAAGGGCAGCTTTTCATCAATGAGGAAGAAGCTGCGGCAATCCGCGTGATTTTTGACCAGTATGTGCATACGGATACCGGCGCAAATGGTCTTGCAAAATACCTTGCAACCCACGGGATTCACAAAATTCAAAGGCAAAACGGAAAAAATCCCTTATTCGATGCAGCGTTGATCCGCAGGATTCTAAAAAATCCGGTATACTGCGGGAAAATTGCCTATGGCAGACGTCGGACGGAAAAGGTGCATGGCACCCGAAATGATTACCGGCTGGTGGAGCAGGACGATTATCTGCTGGTAGATGGTCTGCATGAGGGAATCGTTTCCGAAGAACTATGGCACGAGGCGCAGGTCAAGCTGCTGGCACAAGCGGAGAAATACGAACACGTCAACAGGGGCAAGGACACCAAAATTCATCTGCTGTCCGGTATTGTGAAATGCCCGGTCTGCGGCGTGGGAATGTACGGAAACAAAAGCATCAAGCATAAGGCGGACGGCTCAAAATACAAGGATTTTTATTACTATGGCTGTAAGCACCGTGCGATGACGCGCGGTCATAAATGCGACTTCAAGAAACAGATCAATGAAGAACTGCTGGACAGCGCCGTTGCTGAGGTTATCGTAAAGCTGGTAAGCAATCCGAAGTTCGCCGCCATGATGCAGGAAAAAATCAGCATGAAGGTGGATACCTCTGCCATTGAGCAGGAGATCGCGGCGCATGAAAAGCAGCTTCGCCAGAGTTATTCCGTAAAAGTGCGGCTGATGGATGAAATTGATTCTCTCGACCCGGACGATAAACACTACATCAAACGCAAAGCAGACCTTGATGACCGGCTTTACAAGATGTATGATAAGATCGAGGATACAGAAAACCAGCTCGTTGCCGCCAGAGCCAAGAAGATGGCGATTGAGGCGGAAAAGCTGACGGGCGACAACATCTACAAGGTGCTGATTTACTTTGATAAGCTCTATTCCGTCATGGACGATCAGGAAAAGCGGCAGCTCATGGAATCGCTGCTATCCGAAGTCCAGATCTATGAGGAACGGCAGCCTAACGGCCAGTGGCTCAAGTCCATCAAGTTCAAGCTCCCAATCATTGCGGAAGATATGAGCTTGAGTTTGGACAATGATACACATATTGAGACCGTGGCCTTGCTTGTGGCGGATGATATTTGAAGTCATAAGACTTGAGGAGATGGAAATATGCCGTATTTTAAGGGGAAATTGATTAAGTAAAGATGGTTATTGTCGGTGTGAGCAACCACAGGCTGTGACAACAGAGAGCGAAGAATTTGGATACTGGGATGTCTGCTGTACCTGTAGAAGGCCGCTGGAAGATGGGTATCATGCGTTTAATCATTACGATGGTGAAGACCATGACGAGGATGAATTGCTGAACTAAGAGAAAGGGAGGCCGGGATATGAAAGGGAAAATTGCTATTATTATCGTAGCGGTTGCTGTGGTTTTTGGCGTAGCGGGTTTTTTTGTGGGCAAGAGTGTTGAATCAGGGGGAATACTGGGTAACGACTCAGCAGAGAATAACGCAGCGTATCAGAAAGGATGGGAATATTGGTTTTCTGGATATGGGTACGATGGAGTAGGAATGAAGTACATCGACTACTATACAGAGGGAAGAAATTACAATGCGCCATTTGAGAATACGCGTGAAGCGTTTTATGCAGGGTATCGGGACGGATTTTATTTTGTGAATCATAAGGAAGATACCAGAAGCGAAGAACTTATTGAGAAAGGATACTTAGCATATTATCCGGGATAATGAAATACCCCCGCCAACCACTCATTCTGAAAGCTGGGGTTCTTTGACAGGCTGAGCGCGAAGCGCTGTCATTGCGAGCCAGTGCTCACACTGGCGCGGCAATCCGTTTCCAAAACGCATAATTCCTGCACTTTTCCGCAGATTCCCAGCTAAAAGGTTACGGATTCCCACACCAGTGACATCGGTCACTGGTTCGGAATGACAGGGGCGGGGTTTATCGACACGCAGAAAAGACCGGCTTCGCCGGCCTTTTTTCTTATAAATACAAAAATCCACCGGGAGACCGGTGGAAAACGCATTGACAATGTGGAAAAAATTTGGTATAATGACTTGCTTTATATTGGACGAGTGGCGCCATAGCCCCACTCTCATACAGCCAAAGTATACCATCTCCGCTGCGGAAACACAAGGGCTTGTGGTGAAAATGAACCAACAAGCCCGTGCGTATCGCGTCGGAGCTCAATAACTTATGGAAAGGCGTGATCGTAGAGATGGCGAAAGACAAGTACTACGGCAAGACACTCCGCAAGAACTTTGCCCGTCACGAGGAAGTGATGGCGATGCCCAACCTGCTGGAGATCCAGAAGAAATCCTACCAGTGGTTCCTGGACACCGGCCTGCGCGAGGTATTCGCTGACGTGGCTTCCATCGTGGACTATGCCGGTAATCTGGAGCTGAGCTTCATTGATTACAGCATGGATGAGAAGCCCAAGTACGACGTGGAGGAGTGCAAGGCGCGGGACGCCACCTATGCCGCTCCCATGAAGGTGCGGGTGCGCCTGCACAACAAGGAGACGGGCGAGATCAAGGAGCAGGAGATCTTCATGGGCGATTTCCCGCTGATGACCCACGGCGGTACCTTCGTCATCAACGGCGCCGAGCGCGTGGTGGTCAGCCAGATCGTCCGCTCCCCCGGCATCTACTACGGCAAGGAGATCGACCTCAAGACCGACCTGCCCCTGCTGACCAGCACCGTCATCCCCTACCGCGGCGCGTGGCTGGAGTACGAGACGGACACCTCCGAGGTGTTCTGGGTGCGTATCGACAAGAACCGCAAGCTGCCCATCACCTGCCTGATCCGCGCGCTGGGTCTCAAGACCGACGCGGAGATCATGGAGCGCTTCGGCGACGACCGCCGCATTGTGGCCACGCTGGAGAAGGATACCTGCAAGACCTATGAAGAGGCTATGCTGGAGATCTACCGCAAGCTCCGCCCCGGCGAGCCCCCCACGCTGGACTCCGCCGAGACGCTGATGCAGAACCTGTTCTTCGACCCCCGGCGGTATGACCTGAGCATCGTCGGCCGCTATAAGTTCAACAAGAAGCTGACCTTCTGGGCGCGCGCCAAGGGTCAGAAGCTGGCCATGCCCGTGGCCGATCCCGCTACCGGCGAGATCCTGTTCGAGGACGGCCATGTGCTCACCGCTGACGACTGCACCCTGCTGGACAAGGTGGGCGTGTATGAGATCAGCGTCACGCTGGACTCCGGCGAGACGATCCGCATCTTCACCAACAAGATGTGCGACATGTCCCACTATGTGGACTTCGATCCCCGCGAGGCCTGCGGCATCAAGGAGCGGGTGCGCTTCGACGTGCTGCAGGAGCTGCTGGCGCAGTACAAGGGCGAGGAGCTGATCGAGCAGTGCCGCCTGCACGCCGACGATCTGGTGCCCAAGCACATCATCGTGGACGACATCCTTGCGTCCATCAACTATATGAACGCGCTGGCCCACGGCCTTGTGACAAAGGACGATATCGACCATCTGGGCAACCGCCGTCTGCGCTGCGTGGGCGAGCTGCTGCAGAACCAGTTCCGCATCGGCTTCAGCCGCATGGAGCGCGTGATCCGCGAGCGCATGACCATTCAGGATCTGGACATCGTCACGCCCCAGAGTCTGATCAACATCCGCCCCGTCACCGCCGCCATCAAGGAGTTCTTCGGCTCCAGCCCCCTGAGCCAGTTCATGGATCAGACGAACCCGCTGGCCGAGCTGACCCACAAGCGCCGTCTGTCCGCGTTGGGCCCCGGCGGTCTGAGCCGCGAGCGCGCCAACATGGAAGTCCGAGACGTGCACTACTCCCACTACGGCCGTATGTGCCCCATCGAGACGCCTGAAGGCCCCAATATCGGCCTGATCTCCTATCTGGCTACCTACGCCCGTATCAACGAGTACGGCTTTATCGAGGCGCCCTACCGCGCCGTGGATCACGAGACGGGTCACGTCTCCGACGACATCACCTACATGACCGCCGATGTGGAGGATCAGTATGTGGTGGGTCAGGCCGCGGAGCCGGTGGACAAGAACGGCTGCCTGACCAACGAGCGTATCACCTGCCGCCACCGCGACGAGATCGTGGAGGTGCCCCGCAGCGGCGTGGACTACATCGACGTCAGCCCCCGCATGATGGTGTCCATCGCCACGGCCATGATCCCCTTCCTGCCCAACGACGACGCCAACCGCGCCCTGATGGGCGCCAACATGCAGCGTCAGGCCGTGCCCCTGCTGAAGCCGGAGGCTCCCATCGTGGGCACCGGCATGGAGCACAAGATCTGCCTGGATTCCGAGGTGGCGGTGCTGGCCGAGGGCGACGGCGTTGTCACCAAGGTGGACGCCACCAACGTCTCCGTCAAGTACGACAGCGGCGAGACGAAGGACTACAAGCTCATCAAGTTCCTGCGCTCCAACCACGGCACCTGCATCAACCAGAAGCCTATCGTCTCCGTGGGCGAGCGCGTCCACGGCGGCGACGATCCCACCGTGCTGGCCGACGGCCCCGCCACCGAGCAGGGCGAGATCGCCCTTGGCCGCAACATCCTGGTGGGCTTCATGACGTGGGAAGGCTACAACTACGAGGACGCCGTCCTGCTGAACGAGCGCCTGGTCAAGGAGGATGTCTACACCTCCATCCATATCGAGGAGTACGAGATCGACGCCCGCGATACCAAGCTGGGGCCTGAGGAGATCACCCGCGACATTTCCAACGTGGGCGAGGAGGCTCTGAAGGATCTGGACGAGCGCGGCATCATCCGCATCGGCGCAGAGGTCCACGCCGGTGATATTCTGGTGGGTAAGGTCACGCCCAAGGGCGAGACGGATCTCACCGCCGAGGAGCGCCTGCTGCGCGCCATCTTCGGTGAAAAGGCCCGCGAGGTTCGCGACACCTCTCTGAAGGTGCCCCACGGCGAGAGCGGCATCGTGGTGGACGCCAAGGTGTTCACCTGCGAGAACGGCGACGAGCTGGGACCGGGCGTCAACGAGGTCGTCCGCGTCTACATCGCCCAGCGCCGCAAGATCCAGGTGGGCGACAAGATGGCCGGCCGTCACGGTAACAAGGGCGTCGTCTCCCGCGTGCTGCCCCAGGAGGATATGCCCTTCCTGCCCGACGGTACGCCGCTGGATATCGTGCTGAACCCCCTGGGCGTGCCCTCCCGTATGAACATCGGCCAGGTGCTGGAGGTTCACCTGGGCTACGCCGCCAAGACCCTGGGCTGGAAGGTGGCCACCCCCATTTTCGACGGCGCCACCGACAAGGACATTGCGGAGGCGCTGGAGCTGGCCGGCCTCGATCCCGAGGGCAAGAGCTGGCTGTACGATGGCCGCACCGGTGAGCGCTTCGACAACAAGGTCACGGTGGGCTACGTCTACTTCCTGAAGCTGCACCATCTGGTGGATGATAAGATCCACGCCCGCTCCACCGGCCCCTACTCCCTGGTCACCCAGCAGCCTCTGGGCGGCAAGGCGCAGTTCGGCGGTCAGCGCTTCGGCGAGATGGAAGTGTGGGCGCTGGAGGCCTACGGCGCCAGCTACACCCTGCAGGAGATCCTCACCGTCAAGTCCGACGATGTCACCGGCCGTGTCCGCACTTATGAGTCCATCGTCAAGGGTCACAACGTGCCCACCCCCGGCGTGCCGGAATCCTTCAAGGTGCTGGTCAAGGAGCTGCAGTCCCTGTGCCTGGATATTCAGGTGCTGGACGCCGACGGCAACCAGATCGAGCTGAAGGAGGACGAGGACGCTCTGGACACCTTCAATCTGGCGCGCATGGACGCCGACAACGAAAGACAGAACCGTTACGCCGACGAGGACGAGCTGGCGGACGCCGGCTTCGACTATGTGGCCGACGAGGAGGTCGACGCCTCCTATGCCGACGACGATGAAGGCGACGAGTTTTAAGGAAAGGGAGGAGCTGAATTATGAGTTACGCAACATTTGACGCCATCAAGATCGGCATCGCTTCTCCGGAAATGATCCGCGAGTGGTCCTACGGCGAGGTAAAGAAGCCGGAGACCATCAACTACCGTACCCTGAAGCCGGAGCGCGACGGCCTGTTCTGCGAGCGCATTTTCGGGCCTACCAAGGACTGGGAGTGCCACTGCGGCAAGTATAAGAAGATCCGCTACAAGGGCAAGATCTGCGACCGCTGCGGCGTGGAGGTCACCCGTGCCAAGGTGCGCCGCGAGCGCATGGGTCACATCGAGCTGGCCACCCCCGTCAGCCACATCTGGTATTTCAAGGGCATCCCCTCCCGCATGGGTCTGCTGCTGGACATCAGCCCCCGTATTCTGGAGAAGGTACTGTACTTCGCCGCCTATATCGTCACCGATCCCGGCGAGACGCCGCTGGCCAAGAACCAGATCCTCTCCGAGAAGGAATACCGCGACATGCGGGAGAAGTACGAGGACGACTTCCGCGCCGGCATGGGCGCTGAGGCCGTGAAGGAGCTGCTGCAGCAGATCGATCTGGAGCAGCTCAGCGAGCAGCTCCACGCCGAGCTGAAGACCACCTCCGGCCAGAAGAAGGCGCGGGTGGTCAAGCGGCTGGAGGTGGTGGACGCCTTCCGTCTGTCCGGCAACAAGCCGGAGTGGATGGTCATCGACGTGCTGCCCGTCATTCCTCCGGAGATCCGCCCCATGGTGCAGCTGGACGGCGGCCGCTTTGCCACCTCCGACCTGAACGATCTGTACCGCCGGGTCATCAACCGCAACAACCGCCTGAAGCGCCTGATGGAGCTGAAGGCACCCGATATCATCGTCCGCAACGAGAAGCGCATGCTGCAGGAGGCGGTGGACGCCCTGATCGACAACGGCCGCCGCGGTCGTCCCGTCACCGGCGCCAACAACCGCGCCCTCAAGTCCCTGAGCGACATGCTCAAGGGCAAGCAGGGTCGCTTCCGCCAGAACCTGCTGGGCAAGCGCGTGGACTACTCCGGCCGAAGCGTTATCGTGGTCGGCCCCGAGCTGAAGATCTACCAGTGCGGCGTGCCCAAGGAGATGGCCGTGGAGCTGTTCCGCCCCTTCATCATGAAGAAGCTGGTGGAGGACGGCAGCGCCAACAACATCAAGTCCGCCAAGAAGATGGTGGACAAGGGACGCACCGAGGTGTGGGACGCGCTGGACGAGATCATCAAGGATCACCCCGTCATGCTGAACCGTGCGCCTACGCTGCACCGCCTGGGCATTCAGGCCTTCGAGCCGGTGCTGGTGGAGGGTCGCGCTCTGAAGCTGCATCCCCTGAACTGCACCGCCTTCAACGCCGACTTCGACGGCGACCAGATGGCCATTCACGTTCCCCTGTCCGCCGAGGCGCAGGCTGAGGCGCGTCTGCTGATGCTGTCCGCCAACAACCTGCTGCGTCCTCAGGACGGCGGCCCCGTCACCGTCCCCACGCAGGACATGGTGCTGGGCTCCTACTACCTGACCTTCGAGCGGTTTGAGAACGGCGTCAGCCAGATGACCAACGACGAGCTGTGGCCGGAGGGCGTGGACTTCGCGCTGGCCGGCAAGACCTACGACGAGCTCACCGACGAGGAGAAGGCCAACACCCATCTGAACATCTACCGCGACGAGGACGAGGCGCTGATGGCCTACAACGAGCACGTTATCGGCATCCACCAGCCCGTGTGGGTGCGCGTCACCAAGGAGCTGAACGGCGAGAAGGTCAGCCATGTGGTGCGCGCCACCGCAGGCCGCATCATCTTCAACCGCAACATCCCGCAGGATCTGGGCTTCGTGAAGCGCTTCAACGAGGACGGCACGCCCTCCGACAAGTTCTTCGACTACGAGATCACCGAGACGTGCGGCAAGAAGCTGCTGGGCAAGATCGTCGACAGGACCATCAAGCAGTACGGCTTCACCATCGCCGCCGAGGTGCTGGACAACATCAAGGCCACCGGCTACAAGTACTCCACCCGCGGCTCCATCACCATCTCCATCGCGGACATGACGGTGCCCAAGGCCAAGTACGAGCTGATCGACGAGACGGAGAAGCGCGTGGTGGACATCGAGGACCAGTACAACATGGGCTTCATCACCGATGAGGAGCGCTATAAGCTGGTCGTCCGCGAGTGGGAAAAGACCACCGCCGACGTGACCGACGCCCTCACCGCCAACATGAACAAGTACAATCCCATCTTCATGATGGCCGATTCCGGCGCCCGTGGCTCCATGAAGCAGATCCGTCAGCTGACCGGCATGCGCGGCCTGATGGCCAACACCGCCGGTAAGACCATCGAGATCCCCATCAAGGCCAACTTCCGCGAGGGTCTGTCCGTTCTGGAGTACTTCACCTCCAGCCGAGGCGCCCGTAAGGGTCTGGCCGATACCGCCCTGCGTACCGCTGACTCCGGCTACCTGACCCGCCGCATGGTGGACGTGTGCCAGGAGGTCATCATCCGCGAGGCCGACTGCGGCGTGGAGAAGGGCATTCTGGTGTCCGAGATCAGCGAGGGCGGTCAGGTCATCGAGAAGTTCTCCGAGCGCATCAAGGGTCGCTTCCCCGTCAAGGACATCCTGAAGCCCGGCACCGACGAGGTGCTGATCTCCAAGGATCACATGATGACCGAGGACGACGCCGCGCTGCTGGAGTCCTTCGACATCCACTCCGCCGAGATCCGCACCGTGCTCACCTGCCGCGCCCACAGCGGTATCTGCGCCAAGTGCTACGGCATGAACCTGGCCACCTCCAAGCCCGTGGGCGCGGGCGAGGCCGTTGGTATCATCGCGGCGCAGTCCATCGGTGAGCCCGGTACCCAGCTGACCATGCGAACCTTCCACACCGGCGGCGTGGCCGGCGGCGACATCACCCAGGGTCTTCCCCGAGTGGAGGAACTGTTCGAGGCGCGCAAGCCCAAGAAGATGGCTACCATCGCCGAGATCGGCGGCAAGGTGCGCTTCGAGGAGGCCACCAAGGGCAGCCTGCTGAACATCATCATCACCGCTGACGACGGCGACACCCGCACCTACGCGGTGCCCCACACCGGCCTGCTGGTGCAGGACGGCGAGGTCATCGAGAAGGGTCGCCAGCTGCAGGACGGCGCGCTGAACCCCCACGACGTGCTGCGCATTCGCGGCGCCTCCGCTGTCCACAACTACCTCATTCAGGAGGTTCTGAAGGTCTACCGTCAGCAGGGCGTGGATATCAACGATAAGCACATCGAGGTCATCGTCCGCCAGATGATGCGCAAGGTGCGCGTGGAGGACGCCAACGACGCCGTCGGCCTGCTGTCCGGCGCCATGGCCGACATTCTGGAGGTCGAGGACGCCAACGCCGCTGTCCGCGCCCGCATCGCCGCCGGCGAGAAGCGCGAGGACGGCGAGGAGCTGCAGGAGGCCACCTACACCCAGCTGCTGATGGGTATCACCAAGGCATCTCTGGCCACCGATTCCTTCCTGTCCGCCGCCTCCTTCCAGGAGACCACCAAGGTGCTGACCGAGGCCGCCATCAAGGGCAAGGTCGATCATCTGGTGGGTCTGAAGGAGAACGTCATCATCGGCAAGCTCATCCCCGCCGGCGCCGGCCTGACGGCCTATCGCAAGCTGGCTGAGGAGCTGGTGCCCGAGACGGAGGCCGAGCGCGAGGACGAGGCTGAAGCCATGCACATCGCCCACGCCGCCCCCACCGCCCCTGTGTCCCCGGCCTCTGCCGAGGATCTGGAGCAGCCGAAGGACGAGACGCCCGCCGCCCCCGAGACGGAGGACGCCCCGGAGACTCCCGACCAGGAGTAATTACTTCCTCCATGATAAAAGAGCCGCCTTCGGGCGGCTCTTTTTGTCACTACCGCCGAAATTTTTTGCTCTATTTCATAGGAATCCACAAATTTTTCCGCCGATTCCACTTGACGCTTCCCTCCGCCTATGCTATAATTTCAAATTGCGCGGGATTCGCCCGCGAGATTTGTTATGCGATGACAGGAGGAGAGCACCTGTGCCCGGAGAGCTGGCTTCCAGAGATAGAGTGGTGGGGCTGAAGCAGACCCGCCGCGCCGTGATGCAGGGAGCCGCCCGCGCCGTCTATCTGGCCTCCGACGCCGATCCCCGGCTCACCGAGCCGCTGCGGGAGCTGTGCCGCGCGCAGGACGTGCCCTGCGACGGCAGTATGACGCTCCAGCAGCTGGGCAGAGCCTGCGGCATCGCCGTGCCTGCCGCCGCCGTAGCCGTGCTGAACGGCTGAGCATCGTTTCCAGCCGGAATAGAGTTCCTCTGTTCCGTGGAAAATACAGGGACAAGTTCCCAACAAATCTTATGAAAGGAGAAACCAAATGCCTACTTTTAACCAGCTGGTCAAGCAGGGACGTAAGAAGAGCACTTACAAGTCCAATTCTCCCGCTATGCAGAAGGGTCTGAACACGCTGAAGAACAAGGAGACCGACCTCAGCTCTCCCCAGAAGCGCGGCGTCTGCACGGCCGTGAGAACCGCGACCCCCAAGAAGCCCAACTCCGCTCTGCGTAAGATCGCCCGTGTGCGTCTGACCAACGGCTACGAAGTCACCGCCTATATCCCCGGCGTGGGTCACTCCCTGCAGGAGCACTCCGTCGTCATGATCCGCGGTGGCCGTGTCAAGGATCTCCCCGGTGTCCGTTACCACATCATCCGCGGTACTCTGGATACCCAGGGCGTGTCCGGCCGTATGCAGGCCCGCTCCAAGTACGGCGCAAAGCGCCCCAAGAGCAAGTAATCCTTGCTGACATGAGCTTTGCCGAAAAGGTTTCTTATATTCTCATATATAATGTACCTCTTTGGCAGGCCGTACAGCAGCCCGCGAGCTGCTGAGTACCTGTGAAATCATATTTTTATGAAGGAGGGAAGCATAGTGCCCAGAAGAGGTAATGTTCCCAAGAGAGAGATCTTGCCCGATCCTATGTACAACTCCGTGCTGGTGACCAAGCTGGTCAACAGCATCATGTTGGACGGTAAAAAGGGCGTCGCCCAGAAGGTCGTCTACGGCGCCTTCGATATCATCAAGGACAAGACCGAGAAGGATCCTCTGGAAGTGTTCACCCAGGCTATGGAAAACATCATGCCCAGCCTGGAAGTCAAGGCCCGTCGTGTCGGCGGTGCCACCTATCAGGTTCCCATGGAGGTTCGCCCCGCCCGTCGTCAGACCCTGGGTCTGCGCTGGCTGACGAACTACTCCCGCGCCCGCGGTGAGCGCACCATGGCCGAGCGTCTCGCCGGCGAGATCATGGACGCAGCCAACAACACCGGCTCCGCCGTGAAGAAGCGCGAGGACACCCACAAGATGGCGGAGTCCAACAAGGCTTTCGCCCACTTCCGCTGGTAATCAAACCAACGAAACAAAAAGGAGAACGGTATGCCGAGAAAGGTTACACTGGAAAATACGAGAAATATCGGCATCATGGCACACATCGATGCAGGCAAGACCACGACCACAGAGCGTATTCTGTACTACACGGGCGTGAACTACAAGCTGGGTGAAACGCACGAGGGTACCGCTACCATGGACTGGATGGAGCAGGAGCAGGAGCGTGGTATCACCATCACCTCCGCCGCTACCACCTGCTACTGGAAGGGTTCCAAGGATCAGTTCCCCCAGACGCGTATCAACATCATTGACACACCGGGTCATGTGGACTTCACTGTGGAGGTGGAACGTTCTCTGCGCGTGCTGGACGGCTCCGTCACCGTCATGTGTGCCAAGGGCGGCGTGGAGCCTCAGTCCGAGACTGTCTGGCGTCAGGCGGATCACTATCACGTCCCCCGGATGATCTACGTCAATAAGATGGACATCACCGGCGCGGACTTCTACCATGTTCTCGACATGGTGCACGATCGCCTGAAGGCCAACGCCGTCCCCATCCAGCTGCCCATCGGAAAAGAGGATACCTTCAAGGGTATCATCGATCTGGTGGAGATGGATGCCGATATCTATTACGATCAGTTGGGCAAGGATATGCGCGTGGAGCCTATCCCCGAGGATATGGTCGACCTTGCCAACGAGTACCGCGAAAAGCTGCTGGACGCAGTCTCCATGTTCGATGATGAGATCATGGAGCTGTATCTGGAGGGGAAGGAGATCCCCACCGCCAAGATCCGTGCCGCCATCCGCCAGGCCACCTGTGCCGTGGAGATGGTGCCCGTGGTCTGCGGCTCCAGCTATCGCAACAAGGGCGTGCAGAAGCTGCTGGACGCCATCGTGGACTACATGCCCGCTCCCACCGATGTCCCCGCCATCAAGGGTGTCAACCCCAAGACCGACGAGGAAGAGGAGCGCAAGTCCTCCGATGACGAGCCCTTCGCAGCGCTGGCGTTCAAGATCATGACCGATCCCTATGTGGGTCGTCTCAGCTTCTTCCGTGTCTACTCCGGCACGCTGACCACCGGTTCCTCCGTGCTCAATGCCACCAAGGGCAAGCGCGAGCGCATGGGGCGCATCCTTCAGATGCACGCCAACCACCGTGAGGATATCGAGTCCGTCTACTCCGGCGACATCGCCGCCGTGGTGGGTCTGAAGAACACCACCACCGGCGATACCCTGTGTGATGAGAAGAATCCCATCATTCTGGAGTCCATGGAGTTCCCGGAGCCGGTCATCCGCGTGGCCATCGAGCCTAAGACCAAGGCCGGTCAGGAGAAGATGAGCGTCGCTCTGGCGAAGCTGGCTGAGGAGGATCCCACCTTCCGCACCTACACCGACGAGGAGACGGGTCAGACCATCATCGCCGGTATGGGCGAGCTGCATCTGGAGATCATCGTCGATCGTCTGCTCCGCGAGTTCAAGGTGGAGGCCAATGTGGGCGCACCTCAGGTGGCCTACAAGGAGACGATCCGCAAGGCGGTGGATCAGGATACCAAGTACGCCCGTCAGTCCGGCGGTAAGGGGCAGTACGGTCATGTGAAGATCCACGTGGAACCCAACGAGTCCGGTAAGGGCTATGAGTTTGTCAACGCCGTGGTGGGCGGCGCCATCCCCAAGGAGTATATCCCCGCTATCGACGCCGGTATCCAGGGCGCGATGCTGTCCGGCACCGTGGCCGGTTATCCTGTGGTGGATGTGAAGGTCACCCTGTTCGACGGTTCCTATCACGAGGTGGACTCCTCCGAAATGGCGTTCAAGATCGCCGGCTCCATGGCCTTCAAGGAGGCCATGCGCAAGGCCGATCCCACGCTGCTGGAGCCCATCATGAAGGTCTGTGTCATCGTCCCCGACGAGTACATGGGCGACGTGATCGGCGACCTGAACGCGCGCCGCGGTCAGATCCAGGGCTACGAGATGCGCTCCGGCGCCCAGCAGATCGACGCTTTCGTGCCTCTGGCCGAAATGTTCGGTTATGCCACCGACCTGCGCTCCCGCACACAGGGTCGCGGTCAGTACACCATGGAGCCCAGCCACTATATCGAGCTGCCCAAGGGCCTGCAGGAGAAGCTCATCGCCAAGCGTACCGGCAAGGAAAATTTCTAAAACCGTAATTTACGATTGATTTTCCTACGCAAATACTGTAAAATGGCAGTGTTAGAACGTAACGCTGCCCCACACACGATACAAAACTGTTAAGGAGGATTTTTTCAAATGGCTAAGCAGAAATTTGAGAGAACTAAGCCCCACGTTAACATCGGCACCATCGGTCACATCGACCATGGTAAGACCACCCTGACCGCCGCTATCACCAAGTATCTGGCTCTGCAGGGCGGTGCTGAGTACACCGATTACGCTTCCATCGATAAGGCTCCCGAAGAGCGCGAGCGTGGTATTACCATCAACACCGCTCACGTGGAGTATGAGACCGCCAAGCGTCACTACGCTCACGTCGACTGCCCGGGCCACGCCGACTATATCAAGAACATGATCACCGGTGCTGCCCAGATGGACGGCGCTATCCTGGTCATCGCCGCCTCCGACGGCCCCATGGCTCAGACTCGTGAGCACCTGCTGCTGGCCCGTCAGGTGAACGTGCCCTCCGTGCTGGTCTTCCTGAACAAGTGCGACCAGGTCGACGACGAGGAGCTGCTGGAGCTGGTGGAGATGGAAGTCCGCGAGCTGCTGGACTTCTACGGCTTCCCCGGCGACGAGACCCCCATCATCCGTGGTTCCGCTCTGAACGCTCTGGTTTCCGAGTCCACCGATCCCAACGCTCCCGAGTATGCCTGCATCAAGGAGCTGATGGACGCTGTTGACAGCTGGATCCCCACCCCCGACCGCAAGGAGGATATGCCCTTCCTGATGCCCGTCGAGGACGTGTTCACCATCTCCGGCCGTGGTACCGTTGCTACCGGCCGTGTGGAGCGTGGTAAGCTGAACCTGAACGAGAAGGTCGAGATCGTCGGTCTGTCTGATGAGAAGCGCGAGACCACCGTTACCGGTATCGAGATGTTCCACAAGCTGCTGGACTACGCTGAAGCCGGCGATAACATCGGTGCTCTGCTGCGTGGCGTTGCTAAGACCGAGATCGAGCGCGGCCAGGTTCTGTCCAAGCCCGGTTCCATTCACCCCCACACCAAGTTCGTTGGCCAGGTCTACGTTCTGACCAAGGACGAGGGCGGCCGTCACACCCCCTTCTTCAACAACTATCGTCCCCAGTTCTACTTCCGTACCACCGACGTGACCGGCGTCATCACCCTGCCCGAGGGCACTGAGATGTGCATGCCCGGCGATAACGTCGACATGAAGGTCGAGCTGATCACCCCCATCGCTATCGAGAACGGTCTGCGTTTCGCTATCCGTGAGGGTGGCCGTACCGTGGGTTCCGGCGTCGTCATCGAGATCGACGAGTAATCTGACCCTACAGGGACTGCGCAATGAATAAAAGAGGAAGCCGTAAGGCTTCCTCTTTTTCTGCCTATTCCGACAACTAATTGTATAATCGCGTCGAAATACGCCTAACTGTATTCACTTTTACACCCCCGGATACTCCAACCCGTGCTGGAAGCCGCCCTTACCCGTGGCCACGATGTCCCCGCCGATGAGCACATCGCCGCACAGATACAGATTGGCCTGCACGCCCTTTTCCATCCCCGGATAGTTGGTCACCCGGTAGGTGTACCGGCGCACCGGCTGCCCGGCATAGTCCGCGAAGGGCATACCCTGCGCCGTCTGCATGGCGGCGTACTCGCCCCACGTCTCCGCCAGCTCCTGGGGCAGCTGCAGATCCAGCGTCTCCACCGGCGTGCTCTCCACCTGCCAGCCCAACTCCTGTAAATAGGAGACCCTTGCGGGGTCGTCCGCCAGTGTCAAGGGCTTTTCCTTGCCATTGAAGCATCCGGCCAGCACCGCCGCCGCGGCCGCCACCATGACCACCGCCGCCGCCATAGCCGCCGCCCGCCGCCGGGGAAGCCGCACCTGAAATACCATCATTTTCATCACCTCATCATTACCTATTTCCATTCCGCCCGGAATATGCTATGATACAGAAAAACCGCCGCAGGGAGGATACGCCATGGAACGTCTGGATAAGCTCTTGGCCGCCACAGGCCGCTGGTCGCGCCGGGAGGTCAAGCAGCTGGTGCGGCAGGGGCAGGTGCTGGTCAACGGCGTCCCCGCCGCCTCCGCCGAGGAGAAGTACGACCCGGCTTCCGCCGCCTTCACCGTCTGCAGCCAGCCTCTGACCCTCCGCCGGTACACCTACGTCCTGCTGCACAAGCCCGCCGGGGTGCTGACCGCCACCGAGGATCGCCGCCAGCCCACGGTGCTGGAGCTTCTCCCGCCGGAGCTGCGCCGCATCGATCTGGCGCCGGTGGGACGGCTGGACAAGGACACCGAGGGTCTGCTGCTGCTGACCAACGACGGCGAGCTGACCCACCGGCTCCTCAGCCCCCGCTACCATGTGGACAAGCGCTACCTTGCCCGCGTGGACGGCGACCTGTCCCCGGCGGACGTGTCCGCCTTCGCCGCCGGCATGACTCTGCCCGACGGCCTTGTGTGTCTGCCCGCCGGCCTGGAGCCGCTGCCCCAGCCCCGCACCTGCATCGTCACCCTGCGGGAGGGCAAATTCCATCAGGTCAAGCGGATGCTGGCCGCCTGCGGCGCGCCGGTGCTGTATCTGAAGCGCCTGTCCATGGGGCCGCTCACGCTGCCGGACGACCTGCCGCCCGGCGCATACCGCCTGCTGACCGATGAGGAGATCTCGGCGCTGTACCGCGTATGTGCTATGTGATTTATTTGACATAACCACAAAAAACACGACAAGTTTTTTGTGTAAAAGATAAAAAAACGCTTGCAAAATCGTGATTATGACGATATAATAGGAGCAACAACTGAGCAGATTGCACAAAGTACCGACGCGGGTTTCGCAGGAGGATTACGTTATGTCCGGCAGGATCTTTCAGAACTCTGTACTTCAATTCAAGGAGACGACTGACCGCACGATCGGCGTTATCGACGCCGAGGGTACCGTCATCGCCTGCAGTGAGCTGACGGCTATCGGCAAGAAGTGGGGCAAGTATGTGGAGCCTATCATCGCCGCCGATGGTTCCTGCGTTGCGCTGGAGGGCAAGTATTTCAAGGCGCTGCCCAGCTGGAGCAGCAGCTTTGACTACGCCGTGTTCGCCACCGGCGACGACAGCATGAGCCGCACCGTCTGCGCCATGGCTGCCGTTGCCCTGAACGCCGCCAAGAGTTACTACGAGGAGAAGCACGACAAGGGCTCCTTCATCAAGAATATCATCTCCGACAACATCCTCATCTCCGACATCTACATGCGCGCCAAGGAGCTGCATGTGGACGCCGAGGTCGCCCGCGGCGTGTTCGTCATCCGTCCCATGGACGACCGGCTGGACAGCGTCCCCGTGGACGTGGTGCAGGCGCTGTTCCCCGACCGGCAGAACGACTTCGTCCTCAGCGTGGGCGAGCATGACGTGGCGCTGATCCACCAGATGGACGAGAACGCCACCGCCAAGGATATGGAGGCCGTGGCCTCCCGCATCGAGGTCGCCCTCCGCGAGGACGGCGAGAGCCGCGTGTTCGTGGGCATCGGCACGCTGGCGCTCCATCTGCGTGATCTGGCCAAGAGCTACAAGGAAGCTCAGATCGCCATCGAGGTGGGCAAGGTGTTCGACACCGAGCGCTACGTCATCAACTACGAGAATCTGGGCATCGGCCGCCTGATCTACCAGCTGCCCACCACCCTGTGCGAGATGTTCCTGCAGGAGGTGTTCAAAAAGAACCCCATCGACGCGCTGGATCAGGAGACGCTGTTCACCATCTACAAGTTCTTCGAGAATAACCTGAACGTGTCCGAGACGGCGCGCAAGCTGTTCGTCCACCGCAACACGCTGGTCTACCGGCTGGAAAAGATCAAGAAGCTCACCGGCCTTGACCTCCGCGAGTTCGACGACGCCATCACCTTCAAGGTCGCCCTGATGGTCAAGAAGTACCTGACCAGCCGCGGCATCGAGGCGTAACTGCATACAAATAACTGCATATAAAAAAGACCGGCTCTGCCGGTCTTTTTTGCTTGTTGCGCGGCGCGGGTGCGTAGGGGCGGATGACTCTGTCCGCCCTGTATGACCGCCGAACCCTGTTGTAGGGCGGGGCCCGCGTGCCCCGCCGGAAAACATGGATATCGTGCGGCGGGACACATGGGTCCCGCCCTACAGGGCGGGCGCGATAAACCGCTCGTAGGGGACGGCGTCCTGCCGTGGAGCGCAGCGGGACAAATGCCCTTGGGGTACGACGTCCCGTTTCGCACCGTCCTTATTCTGCATCGTAGGGGCGGATGCCCACATCCACCCTAACAGCGCGAAGCGCTGTCATTCCCACGTCAGTGACCGTGTCACTGGCGTGGGAATCCGCTCCCGTACAGCGCGGACTTTTTTCGCCCTTTTGGAACCTTTTTCCGCCCCGCTGCGTCCAACCGACAGGCAACGAACTTGTTCAAAATATTTTCATATCTTTCCTGTTGCCATTTTGTAACTATTTATATATAATGGTATTTGTGGTCGGGTTTGGCCACAATATGTTGCACTTTGCCGAACAGGAGCGCTGCTATGATTCGATTGATAGATGCAGAGAAGATATACGACAACGGGACTCACGCCCTGAAGGGCGTTTCCTTTACCGTGGACGACGGGGAATTCGTCTTTCTGGTGGGGCCATCCGGCTCCGGAAAATCCACCATCATCAAGCTGCTCACCGGCGAGGTGGTGCCCACCTCCGGCCGCGTCATGGTCAACGGCTTCTCCATGAGCCGTATTGCCGACCGGCAGCTGCCCTACATGCGCCGCACTATCGGCGTTATCTTTCAGGATTTTCGTCTTATTGCCAACAAGACCGTCCGCGACAATCTGGCGCTGGCCATGCGCGCCGTGGGCGCGTCGCCCCGTGAGCTGAAAAACCGCATCCCCTATGTGCTGGAGCTGGTGGGACTGGCCGACAAGGAGAACTGCTACCCCGACCAGCTGTCCGGCGGCGAGCAGCAGCGCGTGGCCATCGCCCGCGCGCTGGTGAACAACCCCTCCACCGTGGTGGCCGATGAGCCTACCGGCAACCTGGACCCCGCCCGCTCTCTGGAGATCATGACGCTGCTAGAGCGCATCAACGCGCTGGGCACCACCGTCATCGTCGTCACCCATGAGCGGGGACTGGTCAACCACTTCAACAAGCGCATTATCCTGCTGAACGACGGTCTTGTGATCGGGGACGGCATGGGCAGCTATGAGGTATGACACATGAAGCATGATTTCAAGTTTTTCGTCAAAGAGGGCGCCGGCAACATGTTCTCCCACGGGTTCATGTCCTTTGCCGCCATCGGTGTCACCGTGGCCTGTCTGCTGATCATGGGCACCTTCACGCTGGTAGCCTACAACGCCAACCGGAATCTGGCCGACCTCCAGCAGGAGAACGCCATCGTCGCCTTTGTGGACGAGACGCTGACCGAGCCGGAGGCACGCGCCCTCCAGACCCAGATAGAGGCCACCGGCAACGTGGCTGACTGCACCTTCGTCACCCGCACCGAGGCCCGCGACGCCTATGTGGAGAAATACGATGACTCCGACGTGTACGGCGACCTGGATCCCACCGTGTTCCGCCACCGCTTTGTTATCCACGTCACCGACCCCGACCGCATCATGGAGACGCGCACCGCCGTGGAGAACATTCCCGGCATTGCCAAGGCACGGGCGGACGAGGCCGTGGCCAACGGCTTCACCACCGTCCGCAATGTGGCCGGTGTCATCTCCATCGCCCTCATCGCCATATTGCTGCTGGTGTCCGTGTTCATCATCTCCAACACCATCAAGCTCACCACCTTCGACCGCCGGGACGAGATCGCCATCATGAAGATGGTGGGTGCCACCAACGGGTTCATCCGCTGGCCGTTCGTCTACGAGGGGCTGCTGCTGGGTCTGCTCAGCGCCGTCATCGCCTTCGGCCTTCAGTGGGGGCTGTACGCCGCCGTCGCACAGGGCATTGCCAATTCCGATTCCCTGCAGATCCTCCGCGTGGTGCCCTTCACCGAAATATGGTACTATGTGGCGCTGGTATTTCTGGGAGCCGGCATCCTTGTGGGCGTGGGCGGCAGCCTGACCGCCATCCGCCGCTTCCTCCGAGTGTAAGAAAGGAGATCACGCATGAAATCCGCAAAACGCATCCTCTGCGCTTTTCTGGCCGTTCTGACCCTGCTGACGCTGGCGGCTGCCGGCTCCGTCCGCCCTGCCTACGCCGCCAAGACCGCGGCGGAGCTGGAGGAGGAGCAGCGCAAGGCCGCCCAGATCGCCGCACTGGAACAGAAAAAGAAGGAGCAGCAGGAAAAGCTCAAGGATCTGGAAAAGCAGATCGCCGAGGCCAAGGCCAAGAAAGAGGACGTCATGGTCACCAAGAAGCTGCTGGATCAGCGCAACCAGCTGCTGCTGGAGCAGATCGACGACACCCAGAACCAGATCGACGATGCCGCCGCCCAGATCGCCCGCTACGAGCTGCTGGAGCAGGAGCAGTATGAGCTGTTCTGCCAGCAGGTGCGCAGCGAGGAGGAGCGCGGCAGCCTCAGCTATCTCTCCGTTCTCTTCAAGGCCACCAGCATGGCCGACCTGCTCAACCGCATGGAATTCGTCAACGAGGTGGCCGAGTATAACAAGACCCTCATCGCCGCCATGAAGGAGACGCGGGAGAACATCAAGGCGGAGAAGACCGAGATGGAGGCCAAGGAAGCCCAGCTGGGCGAGCAGCAGGGCGAGCTGCAGGGCAAGCTGGACGAGACGACCAAGCTCATGAACGAATACGCCGCCGACCAGAAAGCGTTGGAGCGGATGCATGCGGCAGAGGAAAAGGCGGCAGACGAGATCGATGCGCAGATCGCAAGGTTGATTGCCGACTCCGACGTGGTGCCCGGCTCCGAGGGCTTTATCTGGCCGGTAAGCACCAGCAAGATGATCAGCTCGCCTATTGGCTCCCGTGTAGCGCCCGGCGGCTTCGGCAGTACCAACCATAAGGGCGTGGACATCTGCAACGTGGGCTATACCAGCAGCGTCTATGCTACCAAGAGCGGCCGTGTGCTGCTGACCAACTCCAGCGGCTGGGGCGGCGGCTACGGCAACTACGTGGTCATCGACCACGGCGGCGGCCTGACGACGCTGTATGCCCACATGAGTGTGGTCAAGGTCTCTCCGGGCGACACCGTGTCGCAGGGGACGGTTATCGGCGTCACCGGCAACACCGGCGCCTCCACCGGACCCCACCTTCACTACGAGGTACGCACGACTACCATTGTGAACGGCAAAAGCGTGACGGTGTACCAGAATCCTCTGAACTACCTGCCCGGCTATATCGCCGCGTGGTAAAACCGCATATCCTGACCCCTGTCCCATATAATAGTGGGACAGGGGTCTTTGCTGTGCGCGGCGTACCTCTTATCTCGTTTTGTAGGGGCGGACGACTCTGTCCGCCCCGGATGACCGCCGAAAGGAACTTCCATGCTTGTTTACATAACTTCAGGACAGAAGACGGATATTACCACCATCAACATGGACGGCCTGCCCCTTCATCACCTGTCTGTGGGGAGGGGCTATCTCGCCCGCCGCCGGGCTGTTCGGTGGCTGCGTGAGCTGCATGCCTCCGGCGTCCGCCGCTGCGTCTGCGCCGATGCTGCCCTCCTGCCGCTGGCGGAACAGATAGACATAACGCCATATCCCGTCCTGCCGCTGCGCCTTGCCCTGCTGGACGGCCTGCTGGATGTTCTCTGTCCCGGCGGCCTGCAAAACGCCGCCGTTTTGCTGCGCTGCGGCAGGGGAGGGGAGGCCGCTGCCCGCGCCGCCGCGCCGGTGCTCGCCCGCCGCGCCCGGTATCTGTCGCTGGACGACCCACCCCACCTGCTGGCGCAGGAGCTGCTGTACCGCTGGGGCGTTTCGTCCGGCGACGGCGGCCGCCCTGCGGCGCTGACCGTCCTCTGCGGCGACTGTCCGCCGCCGGAGGCCGCGCCGGTGCTGTACCTCTCCGATGACTGCGCCGCCCGCCAGCAGCTCCTCTGGACATCCCCCCGCATGCCCGCGCCCCAGCCGCCGGCGGCGGAGCAGCTGGCCGCCGCGCTGCTGGATGCCGGAAAATGGTTCCCATCGGACATTCATATCACTTCCTTGCTTGACATACACACCAAAAGTCACTATAATGCAACGTGACATATTGTTTTTATCCCGCACGACGGGTATTCTTTTAGCAGAAAGGGACATGCAGCATGGCAAAGGAATTCAAAATGAGCCAGGCTCGTTACGACGAGCTGAAGCAGGAGCTGGATTACAGCAAAACCACCCGCGCCGACGAGGTAGCGGAGCTGATCAAGGAGGCTCGCGGCTTCGGCGACCTCAGCGAGAACAGCGAGTATGACGAGGCGAAGAACGAGCAGGGCAAGCTCTACTCCCGCATCGCCGAGCTGGAGGACATCCTTCTCCACGCCGTTATCGTGGACGAGAGCGAGATGGACTCCGACAAGATCTCCATCGGGTGCCTGGTCACCGTCACCAATATGGACACACGAAAGCAGCTGCCCGCCTATAAGATCGTCGGCTCTCAGGAGGCCGACGTGATGAGCCGCGCCATCAGCGAGGACTCACCCTTTGGCAAGGCGCTGATGGGCCGCAAGGCGGGCGAGGAAGTGACCGTGGAAGCGCCCAAGGGCGTGATCCACTACCGTGTTGACAAGATTGAACGCTGACCACCGCCGTCACCGGCGGTAACGATACAAAGGAGGCTGCACTATGGCAGACGAAACCAACCGCAACGTGACCGAACAGCCCCAGGACATGGGTGAGCTGCTGCGCATCCGCCGCGACAAGCTGAAGGCGCTGCAGGACGAGGGACGCGATCCCTTTACCATTACCAAGTTCGACGTCACCCACCACACCCAGGATATCAAGGACAACTTTGACGCGCTGGAGGGCAAGCCCGTTTCCGTGGCCGGCCGCCTGATGAGCAAGCGCGGCATGGGCAAGGTGTCCTTCTGCGACCTGCAGGATAAAACCGGCCGCATCCAGCTCTACGCCCGCAAGGACGAGATGGACGCGGACAACTACGACCGCTTCAAGAAGTACGACATCGGCGACATCGTCGGCGTCAACGGCGAGGTGTTCCGCACCCAGAGGGGCGAGATGTCCATCCGTGCCCACGATATCACCCTGTTGAGCAAGTCCCTGCGCCCCCTGCCGGAGAAGTTCCACGGCCTGACCGACAAGGAGATCCGCTACCGCCAGCGGTATGTGGATCTCATCATGAACCCCGAGAGCAAGCGGAACTTCGAGATCCGCAGCCGCTTCGTGGCGTTCCTGCGCCGCTATCTGGACAGTCTGGGCTTCATGGAGGTGGAGACGCCTGTCCTCAGCCCCATTGCCGGCGGCGCCAACGCCCGCCCCTTCATCACCCATCACAACGCGCAGGACATCGACATGTACATGCGCATCGCCACCGAGCTGCACCTGAAGCGGCTCATCGTGGGCGGCATGGAGCGCGTATACGAGGTGGGACGCATCTTCCGCAACGAGGGTATGGACACCAAGCACAACCCCGAGTTCACCACCTGCGAGCTGTACCAGGCCTACACCAACCTGGACGGCATGATGGACATTCTGGAGGGCATCCTCACCGGCGCCGCCAAGGAAATTCTGGGCACCTATCACATCAAGTGGCTGGGTCACGACATCGACCTGACCCCCTCCTGGCAGCGTGTCACCATGGCCGACGCGGTGAAGAACGTCACCGGCGCGGACTTCATGGCCTGCATCGGCGACGCCGACAAGGGCGTGGAGCTGGCCAAGAGCGTGGGCGTGGACATGGACGGCGTGCCCCACACCTGGGGCAACGCCCTGTACGAGACGTTCGACCAAAAGGTGGAGGAGACGCTGGTGCAGCCCACCTTCATCACCATGTACCCCGTGGAGGTCAGTCCGCTGGCCAAGCGCAGCCCCACCCAGCCGGAGCTGACGGAGCGCTACGAGATGTTCATCTGCGGCTGCGAGATGGGCAACGCCTTCTCCGAGCTGAACGATCCCATCGACCAGTACGAGCGCTTCAAGGCGCAGGCCGAAAAGCGCGCCAACGGCGACGAGGAAGCCGACATGATGGACGAGGACTTCGTCATGGCGCTGGAGTACGGTATGCCGCCCACCGGCGGTCTGGGCTTCGGTATCGACCGCTGCTCCATGATGCTCTGCGGCACCGATTCCATCCGCGACGTCATCCTGTTCCCCACAATGAAGCCGTTGGACTCTGACAAGAAGGTTTCCAAGGAAGTTTCGGCTCCTGCGGAGGCTGCTCAGGCGGCTCCGGTTGTGGAGGAAAAAATTGATTTTTCCAATGTTCAGATCGAGCCGCTGTTCCAGGATCAGGTGGATTTTGACACCTTCTCCAAGAGCGATTTCCGTGCCGTGAAGGTCAAGGAATGCGAAGCCGTGAAGAAGTCCAAAAAGCTCTTAAAGTTCGTTTTGGACGACGGAACCGGCGTAGATCGGGTCATTTTGAGCGGAATTCATGAGTATTATGAGCCGGAGGAGCTGGTTGGAAAGACCTGCATCGCCATCACCAACCTGCCGCCCCGCCCCATGATGGGTATCGATTCCTGCGGTATGCTCATCTCCGCCGTGCATCACGAAAACGGCGAGGAAAAGCTGCATTTGCTGATGGTCGATCCTCACATTCCCGCCGGCGCAAAGCTCTATTGATCCCATAGACTGAAATAAGAAAAGCAGCCCATCCGGGCTGCTTTTCTCGTTTATACAACGTAGCGGACGGCGTCCCGGCGCTGCTTCCTCAGAACTCCGGATAGCCCTCCTTCAGTGTCTCGTCGTAATGGGCGCGGTCGCCGCCGATGAATTTGGGGCGCGTCCGCGCCGCCAGCAGAATGGCGTCTCCGATGTGGTTCTGTGCCAGCCGTACCGGCACCGCCACCTTCTTCAGGTGCATGCCGATCAGCGTTCCGCCGATGTCCAGCCCGGCGTCCGCCCGGATCTCCTCCACCGCCACCGGGTGCTTGCACGCCTTATAGGTGGCCGTGGCAAAGGAGCTGCCCGCCTTGGGCTGGGGCACCACATTGACGATGTCCAGCGTGGGCACGGCCTCGTGCTCCACGATAATGGCACGGTTCAGGTGCTCGCAGCACTGGGCGGCGATGTACACACCCATGGGCGCGAATACGCTGTGCAGCCCCTCGAAAATGGCGTCCGCCACCTCCGGCGTGGACCAGCTGCCCACCTTTTTGCCTACCACCTCGCTGGTGCTGCATCCCACCACCACGATTTGCCCCCGGCGCAGGTGCGCCGCCTCTGCCAGCTCTCCGGCTGCGGCCGCGGCCTGCTGCCGCACCTCGTCCAGCAGACTCCTGTTCTCCACATCATGCACGATACCTGCCATGAAAAACACCTCATTCCCATAGAATATGGCGAGCCGCCCTGCGGCTCGCCATACAGTATATCACACGCTGACCTTTTCTTCAAGATGCGTCCGCCGTGCCACCTGCAAAAGCAGGAACCCGGCCACCAGACCCACGGCGCCCTGCACCAGATTGCCCGGCACACTGGCCGCCGCGCCGATGCCCTTGCCCAGCAGCAGCGCCGCGTAGCCGAAGTACCCGGCCACCATCACGACCTCCGCTGCCACGCCGCCGATCAGCGCCCCGGCGGTGTTCTTGCGGAACGCCTTGAACACCAGCGCCGCCACCAGCGCCATAGCGCCCTTGATGATCAGCGTGCCCGGCGCGTAGTGACCGTAGCCCAGCAGCAGGTCGGCCAGCATGGAGCCGATGCCGCCTGCGGCCGCGCCCCACCACGGGCCCAGCAGCCAGCCGCTCAACAGCACAAAGCAGTCGCCCAGATTCACAAACCCGTTCATGGGGGAGGGGATCTGCACCACCATGGTGGCCACGCAGGACAGCGCCGCCAGCACCGCCGCCGTCACCATAGTTCTGATTTTCTTGTCGGACATAGTATCATTCTCCTTTTGTACCGGGGCGGTGTGAACTGCCCCTTGATTTTCCGCTCGACTCGTATTATAGTAGGAACTGGTATGATTGAAATATCCATTTTGATTTTACTTGTTAATACCAGATAGGAGGCGCAGCCATGCTCACCTACGCACTGGATAAAACCGCCGGCGTCAGCCTGTACGAGCAGCTGTACCGCCGCGTCAAGGAGGATATCCTCTCCGGCCGTCTGGCGGCGGGGGAGAAGTTGCCCAGCAAGCGGGCGCTGGCCGCCCATCTGGAGGTCAGCGTCATCACCGTGAAAAACGCCTACGAGCAGCTCATGGCCGAGGGCTATCTCACCGGCGTGGAGAAGAAGGGCTACTTTGTCAGCTCCGTGCTGCCGCCGCTGCCCTCCCAGCCGCCGCCCGTGACGCAGGACGCGCCGGAGCCGGGCGAGCGCACATGGTTCCTTGACCTTGTCACCAACTCCATCGACGCAGAGGACTTCCCCTTCACCGTCTGGGCGCGGCTCATGCGCCAGACCATTCTGGAGCAGGGCACCGGCCTCCTCCACCCCACGCCGCCCCAGGGCGCGTGGGCGCTGCGCCGCGCCATCGCCGACCATCTGCGCCAGTTCCGGGGCATGGCGGTGGGCGCGGAGCAGATCATCGTGGGCGCCGGCACCGAGGTGCTGTACAGCCTGCTGGTGCAGCTTCTGGGACGTGAGCCGACCTACGGCGTGGAGGATCCCGGCTACGGCAAGATCGCCCGCATCTACCGCGCCTGCGGCGCTTCGGTGGCGGCGGTGCCGCTGGACGGCGACGGCCTGTCCGTGCAGGAGCTGCGGCGCAGCGGCGCGGACGTGGTGCACATCTCCCCCAGCCACCACTACCCCACCGGCCGCGTCATGCCCATCGCCCGCCGTCAGGAGCTGCTGCGCTGGGCGCAGGAGAAGCCGGAGCGCATCATCCTGGAGGACGACTACGACAGCGAGTTCCGCTTCGTGGGACGTCCCATCCCCACCCTGTTCTCCGTGGACGACAGCGGGCAGGTGGTCTATCTGAACACCTTCTCCAAAACCATCGCCCCCTCCATCCGCATCAGCTTCATGGTGCTGCCCCGCCGCCTGCTGGCGGACTTCCGGCAGAAGCTGGGCTTCTACGCCTGCACCGTCTCCGCCTTCGAGCAGTACACCCTCGCCCAGTTCCTGTCCGGCGGCTGGTACGAAAAGCACCTGAGCCGCATGCGCAAGCACTACCGCCAGAAGCGGGACGCCGTCATCGCCGCCCTGCGGCAAAGCCCCCTGTCGCCCCACGCCGCCATCGCCGAGGAGGACGCCGGCCTGCACTTCCTGCTGCGGCTGGACGGCGCGCCGCCGGACGACGTGCTGCGCCGTGCGGCGGAGGGGCGCGGCATCCGTCTGGCGATGCTGTCCGACTACTACCAGTCCCCGCGCGAAGCGCCCCAGCACGTTCTGGTGGTGAACTACACCGGCATCGACACCGAAAAGCTCCCCACGGCGCTGGCACGCCTGGCGGAGCTGTGGCCATCATAAAAGGAGGAACCCATCATGTATGACGAACTGACCCGCTCCGATCTGCAAAAGATGCAAGAGGAGATCGACTACCGCGTCCAGCAGCTGCGCCCGAAGCTGATCGAGGACGTGCAGACCGCCCGCGCCTTCGGCGACCTCAGCGAAAACTTCGAATACAAGTGCGCCAAGCAGGACAAGAACCGCAACGACGCCCGCATCCGCTATCTCCAGCGCATGATCAAGACCGCCAGGGTCATCGAGGACACCTCCGGCGCAGACACCGCCGGCCTGTACGACACCGTGGAGATCTTCATGGAAAACATGGGCAAAAGCCGCAGCATCGTGCTGGTCACCACCCTGCGGCAGGACGCCCTCAAGGGACTCATCAGCAAGGAATCCCCCGTGGGGCGCGCCGTGCTGGGCAAACGGGTGGGCGACCGCGTCTATGTGGACATGGGCGGCGGCAAGGGCTACTACGTCCAGATCCGCGCCATCCGCAAGGGCACGGACGACGGCAGCGTGCCCATCGGCAGCTTCTGAGAACGGTTTCACGCGGAAAAGCGCGCGCAATTTAAAGTGCAAAAGCCCGCGGCGTTTCCCTGAAAAGAGGCGGAATTGCTCCGTTTTTTCTGCATGGTGGAATGAATACCGTGATTTGCCAAATTGCACAAAAAGCGGCGAAAAAGTTTTGTGGTTTTGCGAGGGGGGAATTCTCCGAAACCCCCTTGTGAATTCCTCCAAATGGTGTTATTATCAGCATTGGTAGCGTATGGGTCGTCTGCGTACATGCACATCTCGTACGTCTGCGGAACAAAATTTTAGGAGGAATTTAATATGAATGCTTATCTCGCAAGCGTTCTGGAGAACGTCAAGACCAAGCATGGCAACGAGCCTGAGTTCGTACAGACCGTGGAAGAGGTTCTGTCCTCTCTGGAGCCTGTGATCGAGAAGCACCCCGAGTATGAGAAGGTCGATCTGCTGGGCCGCATGGTCGAGCCCGAGCGTATGTTCACCTTCCGTGTTGTGTGGTGCGATGACAACGGTCAGTGGCACACCAACCGCGGCTGGCGCTGCCAGTTCAACGGCGCTATCGGCCCCTACAAGGGCGGCCTGCGCTTCCAGAAGAACGTATACGAAGGCATCATTAAGTTCCTCGGTTTCGAGCAGACCTTCAAGAACAGCCTGACCGGTCTGCCCATCGGCGGCGCCAAGGGCGGCTCCGACTTCGATCCCGCCGGCAAGTCCGACGCCGAAGTCATGCGCTTCTGCCAGAGCTTCATGACCGCTCTGTACCGCTACATCGGGCCGGACATCGACGTTCCCGCCGGTGACATGGGCGTGGGCGGCCGCGAGATCGGCTACCTGTACGGCCAGTATCGCCGTCTGAAGGGCGTTTGGGAGAACGGCGTTCTCACCGGTAAGGGCCTGAGCTACGGCGGTTCCCTGATCCGTCCCGAGGCCACCGGCTACGGCGCTATGTACTACCTGCAGGAAGTGCTGAAGCACGAGAACGACACCATCGAGGGCAAGCGCATCGCTATCTCCGGCTACGGCAACGTGGGCTGGGGCATCATGAAGAAGGCCGCTCAGCTGGGCGCCAAGGTCACCTACTTCGCCGGCCCCGACGGTTACGTCCACGATCCCGATGGCGTTATCACCGACGAGAAGCTGAACTTCATCTTGGAGATGCGCGCTAAGGATCCTATGCACTGCAAGCCCTATGCCGACAAGTTCGGCTGCGAGTTCGTTCCCGGCGAGAAGTGCTGGGGCGTCAAGGATGTTGACGTGTACATGCCCGCCGCTATGCAGAACGACGTCAAGATGGAGTCCGCTGAGAAGATCGCTGCTTCCGGCGTGAAGTACTACATCGAGGTCGCCAATATGCCCACCACCAACGATGCTCTGAACTATCTGCGTGCGCAGAAGGGCATCATCGTGGCTCCCTCCAAGGCTGTTAACGCCGGCGGCGTGGGCGTCTCCGCTCTGGAGATGGCTCAGAACTCCGAGCGTCTGGTCTGGACTGCCGAGGAAGTCGACCATCAGCTGCACAAGATGATGGAGAACATCCACAAGGTGTCCGCCGAGGCCGCTGCCGAGTACGGTCTGGGTTACGATCTGGTGGCTGGCGCCAACATCGCCGGCTTCAAGAAGGTCGCCGAGGCTATGATGGAGCAGGGCTGCTTCTAAGCCGAACGCCTGATATAACCAAATCAAAAAGAGCTGCCTTCGGGCAGCTCTTTTTCTTTGTACAGGAGGTAGGGGCGGACGGCGCTGTCCACCCTGTAAAAGCGCTGCACTCTGTAGGGCGGGACCCATGTGTCCCGCCGCTCCGTCCGCCCGCCGCCCGCACCCCACCCCCGTCATTCCGAGCCAGTGACCGCGTCACTGGCGTGGGAATCCGTTCTCCACGCACATGGCGCGGTTCTCCACTAAATGCGAATACGACAAAATATTTTGCTTACAAAAATAATTCTTGACTCCACACGGCTGATATGCTAATATGCAACTATAAAGGTGTTAACAAGCACAGTAAAATGTGCATTTTAACCAAAAGCCCGCCATATTGGAAAGGAGGCACCCCATGCGTAAAAAGAAAACCAACACCCTCTCCCGCTTGGCCTGCCTGCTGCTGACCGTCTCCCTGCTGTGGCTGCTGCCCGCCTGCGGCAGCGACTCCGCGTCCCCGTTCCCACCTGAGGAGGAGACGGTGCGCGCCGCTGCGGAAAAGCTGAACTGGACGCTGCTGCCGGAGGAAACGCAGGTCTGGGCAGAGGATCAGATCCTCTACACCCTGAAAACCAACAGCCAGATGGACGTGGCGCTCTCCTGCGCTGTGGTGAAGGGAAAGCGAACCCTGACGGAGAACTCCACCGCCGCCGGGCTTCCGGCCGAGCCGGTGTTTACCTGGGAGGACTGGAAGAAGGCCATCACGCTGGCGGAGACGCTGTACGGCGGCTTCTCCGAGGGCGAGCTGTATCAGACCCTGTCCGCGCTGGACATACCGGAGCCGGAGGATCCCGCCACGGGAGCGCCTTCCGCCACGGGGCAGGGCGCCATCAGCTGGGAGGCGGAGCTTCCCGCGGCCTATGCGCGGGTCTGGTACACGGTGGCCGCCGGCACCACGGAGAGCAGCTTTGCCTCCACGGATGTGCAGGATTGGCGTATGACCTTCAACATCTCCCTCTACGCGTCTAAGGACGCCTACGAGAGCGAACGCACCTGACAGAACAAAAAACCGCCCCCCGACCAAAGGCCGCCTGACACAAGAAAACACACGGTTTTGCCTGTGTCTATCCGGCTGAAATCGACCGAAAAAACGCCCGCATGCGTCAGCATGTGGGCGTTTTTACAGCCAATTTCAGCTCGAATTTACTTTGGCAAAACTGCTTCGCACCGAAAAAGAGCGCGTTTTGTGCAGAGCCGAGGCGCGTCGCCGCAGGCATACTGGATGTCTGTCAAGGCGGCGCAACGACGGGGCTGCGCGAAACGCGCCTTTTGCGGCGTATGTTTTCTTATGCCAGGCGGCCTAAGGCCGGGGGTCGTTGTCTTCGGTAGAGCATTGTAGGGGACGGCGTCCTGCAGTGGAGCGCAGCGGAACAAATGCCCTTGGGGTACGACGTCCCACATGGAAATCCCCGATAGACGTTTGTAGGGGCGGACGACTCTGCCCGCCCCGTAAAAGCGCCGTACCCTGTAGGGCGGGACCCGTGTGTCCCGCCGCCCCGTCAGCACGTCAGCGCTGCCATTCGTAGGGGCGGACGACTCTGTCCGCCCCATTACACGTCCCTTGCGATTTCACAGGGGGCGCTATCGTCATGCGTCGTAAATACCCAGTATCACAATGCCCGCCACCACCAGCGCGATCATGCCGTAGTGCTTCCAGCTGAGCTTTTCCTTCAGGAAAATGCGGCTCCACAGCACCGAGGCCACGCAGTAGGCGGAGATGATGGGCGCGGCCAGCGCCACGTGCTCCGTGTCCGCCAGCGCATAGATGTACGCGAACTGACCCGCCGTCTCACACAGCGCGCCCGCGTACTTGGGCGCCTCCCGCTTGGGCAGCAGCTTGCTCTTTTTGATGAGCACCACATACACAAAGCACACGATGGCCGCCAGCAGGAACGTCAGCTCATAGGCGCAGTTGGCGCTGTCCTCGTCCAGCGTCTCCAGCACCCGGCTGTCGGCAAAGGTGCCCAGCGCGTCCAGCAGGCAGTAGATGATGGGCAGGATCAGCGCCAGCGCGGACTTGGCGTAGCGGTGGTTGCTGGCCTGCTGCCGGGCGGCGCGCAGGTCGTCGTCCTCCCGCGCCTCCACGATGCCCAGACCGATCACGCCCACGCACACCAGCGCGGTGGCCGCCAGCTGCGCCGGCACCAGCTCGCCCAGCCCGCCGGTGGCCAGCGCCAGCACCGCCACCAGAGCGCCGGAGGAATTGCATATCGGAGAGGAGATGGACAGCTCGATGTACCGCAGGCCGATATAGCCGATGGTCATGGAGCTGATGTACAGCAGCGACACCGGCAGATAGGTCAGGATGATGCTGCCGTTGATCTCTGTGCCGCCGATAAAAATTTCGTAAGCGGCGTGCAGACCCATTACCAGACCCACCGCCATGACCATCTTCAGATGGCTGTATTTGTCGTCCGCGTCCTGGCAGCCGATCTTGCTGAACAGGTCACTGCCGCTCCAGCAAACCAGAGCGATAAGAGAAAACCAAAACCACATAGTGACTCCTTTAACTTTTCTTTATAAATTCAAGTGATATACAAGTTGAAATCAATCAGAGAAGTTAAAGGAGGCGGACGGCGTCGAAAGGGGTGATTGGGAAGAACCATAGGCTCCCTCCGTAGTTTACATAATTACAGGGAAATCAGGCCGGCCTCCTGCATTTTCTGCAGGCTCATCAGGATGCCCAGCTTGGCGTGGTACCACGTCAGGCCGCCCTGAAAGTACACGGCGTAGGGGGGACGGGTGGGACCGTCGGCGGACAGCTCGATGGAGCTGCCCTGCACAAAGGCGCCGGCGGCCATGATCACGTCGCTGTCGTAGCCCGGCATGGGGGACGGCTCCGGGGTCACATAGCTGTCCACCGGTGCGGCGGACTGGATGCCCTTGCAGAAGGCGATCATTCCCTCGCGGCTGCCCAGCTCCACCGCCTGAATGATGTCGTGACGCGTTTCGGCGGCGGGGGGAACGACACGGAAGCCCAGCCGCTCATAGCAGGCGGCGGCGAACACCGCGCCCTTCACAGCGGAGGCCACCACCGTGGGCGCCAGGAAAAAGCCCTGATAAAACGAGGTCAGCAGCCCCAGATTGGCGCCCACCTCCCGGCCAAGACCCGGCGCGGTGAGCCGCCGGGCGCACCGCTCGATCAGGTCGGCGCGGCCGCAGATATAGCCGCCGGTGGGAGCCAGACCGCCGCCGGGATTCTTGATGAGGCTGCCCACCATCATGTCCGCGCCCACGTTCACCGGCTCGGTCAGCTCGGTGAATTCGCCGTAGCAGTTGTCCACCATGCAGATCACGTCGGGCTTGCACCGCTTGCAGAAGGCGATCAGCTGCCCGATCTGCTCCACGGAGAAGCTGGGGCGGGTGGCGTAGCCCTTGGAGCGCTGTATGGTCACCAGCTTTGTCTTTTCGTTGATGGCCGCGCGGATGCCGTCAAGGTCGAAGGAGCCGTCCGGCAGCAGGTCTACCTGCCGGTAGCTGACGCCGTACTCCTTCAGGGAACCGACGGATTCCCGGATGCCGATGACCTCCTCCAGCGTGTCGTAGGGCGCGCCCACAGGGCTGAGAAGCTCGTCGCCGGGCAGCAGGTTCGCGCCCAGCGCCAGCGCCAGCGCGTGGGTGCCGCAGGTGATCTGCGGGCGCACCAGCGCCGCCTCCGCGCCGAAGCAGTCGGCGTAGACCCGCTCCAGCGTGTCGCGGCCTTCATCGTCGTAGCCGTAGCCGGTGGAGAGGTTGAAATGGTTGGCGGCTACGCGGTTTTTCTGCATGGCGTTGATGACCTTCAGCTGGTTGGCCTCGGCGATGGCGTCGATGGCGTCAAAGCGCTCCCGCAGGGAGGCCAGAATGGCCTCGCCGTAGGTCAGCACCGCATCGCTGACGCCCAGCTGCTTATACTGTTCGTTCATAGTTCACCTCAGTTGGGAAATTTCACGCCGTTGAGACGCATGATGAGACGGATGGGGTAGTCCCGATCCAGATAATTTTTCGCATACCAGTCGAAGGTGGCGGCGGGGACGTGCACCAGCTCCGGTGCTTCGCAGCGGAACGTCTCGAAGGTCTTCTGGTCGCCGCTGAGCAGGGCGGCCACCACGTCCAGCCGTCCCTCCTCCGCCAGACGCAGCAGGGCGTGATCCATCATGGCGGCGCAGGCCTGCTCCTCCTCGCCGGCGTAGATCTCCCGGTGGGAGAGCCAGTAGAGGAATTCCTCCGGATCCAGATCCAGCTTGGTGGTGATCTGGCTCAGCTTGAAGAATTCCTTGCGATCCATGCGCTTGAGCACGTCGATGAGGTACTGCACCAGGCCGTCGTCCATGGCGATGCAGTCCAGAAACACCTCGAAGGCGTGCTTGTTGGCATCGGGATCGGGAGTTGCGGGCCGCTCCGGCGCGGCTTCCGGCGCGTCCGGATCCCGCAGAAAGAACTCAAGACCGTTGGGGTCCACGTGCTCACTGAACAGCTCCTCCGGCAGCACCGTGCCGTCCTGCGCGGCGCAGGCGCGGACGAATTCCGCCATGCCCATGGCCTGCAGCTGCTGCGCCAGAGACTGGATGCGGGCTTTCTCGTCGCCGTCCTCCGGCAGGGTGATGCCCGCCGGGGCGGGGCGCTTGCCCTCCCAGAGCTCGGTCATATATCGCGCATAGTAGTCAAAAAGGGTCATTACACTCCCTCACTTTCCAAACTGGAATTGTATCATACAGCGCTTGCCAATGCAAGAAATATCGGGTATGATGGGAAAAAAGGTGGGGAAGGGAGCGCGCGGCGTGGAAAAGGGAACGTATTATGTGTATATTCTGCGGTGCCGGGACGGGAGCCTGTACACGGGGCTGACCAACGACCTGCCCCACCGGTGGGCGCTCCACGTCAGCGGACGGGGCGCCAAATATACCCGCGCCCACCCGCCGGAGGCGGTGGCGGCGCTGTGGCGCTGCGGGGATAAGAGCGCGGCGGCGCGGCTGGAGTACGCCATCAAAGCGAAACTGACCCACGGGGAAAAGCTGGCGCTGATCGCGGAGCCGGAGCGGGCGGCGGCATGGTTCCCGGAGCTGGCAGGGGCGTTTACACCGGCGGAGGTGCCGGAGATGCAGTAAAAAAGAACCGCCCGCGGACGGTTCGTGAGAGGGCGGTTACGGGGCGGACAGAGTCGTCCGCCCCTACGGGTGCCTTACCGCACCCGCCCTACAGGATAGCACCGCTGCGCTGACGGGACGTCGTACCCCAAGGGCATTTGTTCCGCTGCGCTCCACGGCAGGATGCCGTCCCCTACGGATTTTAACGCAGGACGCCGTCCCCTACGCCCGTTTATCGGCGGCGTTCTCCGCAGGAGACAGGGTGCGCAGCACGGCGTCGATACGGTGTGCCACGCGGCGGAAGTCCTCCGCGGTGTAGCCACGGGTGGTCATGGCGGCGGTGCCGATGCGCACGCCGCTGGTCTGGAAGGGGGAGCGCCTGTCGCCGGGCACGCAGTTCTTGTTCAGGGTAATGCCCGCGCTGTCCAGCGCTTCCTGCACCTGCTTACCGGTCAGACCGGTGTCCGTGAGATCCAGCAGGAACATGTGGTTATCCGTGCCGCCGGTGACGACCTTGTAGCCCATGGCGGTGAACTCGTCGGCCATGGCGCGGCTGTTGGCCACCACCGCGTGGATGTACGTCCGGAACGCGGGCGTGAGCGCCTCCTCCGCCGCCACCGCTTTTCCGGCGATGACGTGCTGCAGGGGGCCGCCCTGGGTGCCGGGGAACACGGCGCTGTCGATTTTTTTCGCCAGCTCCGGGCGGCAGAAGATCAGGCCGCCCCGGGGGCCGCGCAGGGTCTTGTGAGTGGTGGTGGTGATCACATCCGCCAGACCGAAGGGGCTGGGATGCTCGCCCGCCGCCACCAGACCGGCCACGTGCGCCATGTCCACCATAAACAGCGCGCCCGTTTCCCGTGCGGCGTCCGCGAAGCGCCGGTAGTCGATGATGCGGCTGTAGGCCGATGCACCGGCCAGGATCAGCTTGGGGCGGAGCGCCCGCGCCATGCGCGCCATGGCGTCGTAGTCGATGAAGCCGTTCTCGTCCACATCGTAAAAGTGCATGTCGTACAGCTTGCCGGAGAAATTCACCGGGGAGCCGTGGGTCAGGTGCGCGCCGTTGGACAGGCTCATGGACAGGATGCTGTCGCCGGGCTGCAGCAGGGCGAAATACGCCGCAAGGTTGGCGGAGGAGCCGCTGTGGGGCTGGACGTTCACATGGTAGTCGGTGTGAAAGACCTCCTTCCACCTGGCGATGCAGTATTCCTCCAATTCATCCACCACGGCGCAGCCGCCGTAGTACCGCCCCTGATTGCCCAGCGCGCGCCGGGCGGGATAGCCCTCGGAATACTTGTTGGTGAGGCAGCTGCCCACGGCGCGGAGCACATCGGCGCTGACGAAGTTTTCGCTGGCGATCAGCTCCACGGTGGTCTGCTGGCGCTGCTCCTCCTGCGCGATGTAGTCGAATACTCTGGATGACATGCAATGACCCTCTTTCCTGCATTTTGTGTAAATATAAATGACATTATACACCATATTGTGGTCATTGCAAGAGGAAAGCAAAAAAAGAACCGCCTCCGGCGGTTCTTTTTTTAGTCGTCCAGCTTGCCGCGGGCGTGGAGCACGTCGTCGGCGGTGAGGGTCATGAGATCGTCACGGGTGACGGAGTCCATTTTGGCAAGGCGGTTGTTCTGCGCCACCAGAATGTGCTCGAAGATGTTGCGGACGCCGCGGCCGTTGCCGAAGCTGCCGTCGGCGCTCTCCTCGGCGATATAGTCCCGCACCAGCGGCTCCGCATCGGGGGCGAGGACGTAGCCCTTGCCGCAGCGCATTTTGAAAATGCCCATCATCTCGTCCACGGTGTAGTCCTCGAACAGCAGGAAGCGGTTGAAGCGGCTCTCCAGACCGGGGTTGGAGTGGATGAACTTATCCATCAGGTCGGTGTAGCCCGCCACGATCACCACCAGATCGTCCCGGTGATCCTCCATGGCCTTGAGGATGGTGTCAATAGCCTCCTGACCGAAGTCGTTCTCGCTGCGGCCGTTGAGGGCGTAGGCCTCGTCGATGAACAGCACGCCGCCCATGGCCTTTTCGATGACCTTCTGGGTCTTGAGGGCGGTCTGCCCCACATAGCCGGCCACAAGGCCGCTGCGATCCACCTCCACCAGCTGTCCCTTGGACAGGATGCCCAGGCTGCGGTAGATGCGCGCCATCATGCGCGCCATCATGGTCTTGCCGGTGCCGGGGTTGCCGGTGAACACCATGTGCAGGGACATGTCGGTGGTGGGCAGGCCGTGCTGCTCCCGGAGCTTGTAGACCTGCACCATGTTGATCAGGTCGTGTACCTCGTCCTTGACCACCTTCAGGCCGATGTAGCTGTCCAACTCCGCCAGCAGATCCTCGATCTTCTCCGGAGGCGGCAGCTCCTCGGTCTTGTCGGGGACACTGTCGCCGGGCTTGGCATCGGCGGTGGGCGGGGTGTTCTTCTCCGCGTCCTTGCCGGCGGGCGCGGCGGGCGTTTTGCCCACGTTTTCAAAGGGCGTGCCCCAGAAGTCGCTGCCCATGCGGCGGACGTTGTTCTCCGTCATGGAGCGGATCACGTCCAGCTGCTGCAAAATGATCTGGTCTTTCTTATCCATAGTTCCACCTCTCAGCGAAATTGAATGTGCTGCGTTGCCCGCATCAGCAGGGCGGTGACGAAGCCGGTCAGGGTGCCGGTCACAAGGGAGACGGCCAGCAGGAAGGGCAGGTAGCCCAGCACCATGGTGCTGCCCAGCGTGATGCAGGCGGCGGCCATCTGGCCGATGTTGTGCGCCGCCGCGCCGCCCACGGATACGCCGTAGACGCTGAGACGGCGGCAGCGCCGCAGGGCGATCATCACCAGCATGGCGGTGACGCCGCCCAGCAGGGAGAACAGCATGGCCGACACGTTGCCGGCGAACAGACCGCCCAGCAGACAGCGGGTCAGCAGGATGGCCAGCGCCGCGCCTGCGCCCAGCTGGTACAGGGCGAATACGGTGACGATGTTGGCAAGCCCCAGCTTGACGCCGGGCAGGGGGACGATCAGTGACAGGGGGAACAGCCCCTCCAGCGTGCTCAGCCCCAGCGCCAGTGCCGCTAACACGGCGCACAGGGCGATATTTCTTGTAGTCCACTTCATGCCATCACCCCACGATCACGTCCGGCGCGTCCGGGGTGGCCGCGCCCACCAGCGAGATGACCACCTGCGCCGGCAGGCACACGATGGACTGTCCCGCCCGGGAGATAGCCCCGGTGTGGACGCAGTCCTGCCCCGGACAGTCGGAGTCGGAGACGCGGACGCTCCATTCCGGGCTGAAGGGCAGGTCACTGTACGACGGGGAGAGGGTCAGCGTATAGCCGCCGCGGCCCTCGATGCGGACAGGCCCGTCCGGCAGCTGCGTCACCGGTGTGCGGGACTGCTCCTGCCCCCCTACGGTGATGACCAGCGTCAGCTGGTCGCCGCCCCCGGGCTTGGGCAGATAGAACAGCAGTGCGGAGACGATGGCCAGCAGCGCCACGGACAGCGCCACCAGCGTGTCAAACCGGTTCCATTTCAGCTCAGGATGCAAGGGGTTGGTAGACATAGGCGCTGCCCTCTCTCTCGTTGAAGCAGTCCGCAAGGCCGGGGGTGTAGACCACGCGGCCGTCGGCCGTGACCAGCACCATGTCGAAGGACATGCGCTGGGAGCGCCAGAAGTCCACGGCGGCCTGCTCGCCCATAACGTACAGGGCGGTGGAGTAGGCATCGGCGCGGGTGCCCTGCCCGTCGAAGGCGCCCCGGGTGATGACGGAGACGCTGGTCAGGTCGCTCTGGGCGGGATAGCCGGTCTTGGGGTCGAGGATGTGCTGGTATACGGTGCCGTCCGGCGCGGTGAAATAGCGCTGGTAGCCGCCGGAGGTGACCACAAAGGCATCCGACAGGCTCAGGGTGCAGACGTAGCCCTCGCTGTCGGCGGGATCCTGAATGGCCACCGACCAGGGCTTGTTCTGGGCGTTGGTGCCGTAGACGTACACGTTACCGCCCAGATTGGCGCAGCCGCCGGTGAGGGCGCTGCGGTGGAACAGGACGGCGGCGCAGTCGGAGGCGTAGCCCTTGGCGATGCCGCCCAGATCGACGGCGCAGCCCTCGTCCAGCGAGATGTTGTAATACGCCGACTGGTGGACGTGCTCATAGCCCACCAGAGGCAGCAGCGCGTCGATCTCCGCCTGAGAGGGGACGCGGGGACTGTCGGAGGTGATGCCCCACAGCTCCACCAGCGGGGCGATGGTGATATCGAACGCGCCGTCCGTTTCCTGACTGTGCTGTAGAGCCCAGGACAGCAGCTGCGCGCCGTCCTCGTCCCAGACGGCGGAGCCGTCATGGTTCAGGCGGGAGACTTCGCTGGTGTCCACGGTGCGGGAGAGGGAGGCTTCCAGCGTGTTGACGGTGCGGCTCAGGTCGGAGAGCACGTCGTCCGCGCCGTCGCCAATGGCCACGAAGGTCATGTAGGTGTCCATGGCGAACAGGGACAGCTCGGCGGGCTGGGCGGCACCGCAGCCGGTCAGGGACAGCGCCGTCAGGCAGGCCAGCAGGGTGGCGGCAAATCGCTTCACAGCTCCCGCCGCCCTTCCAGCGCACGCATGAGCGTGGCGTCGTCGGCAAATTCCAGATGGCCGCCCACGGGGATGCCGTAGGCCAGCCGCGTGACCTTCACGCCGAAGGGCTTCAGCAGCCGGGCGATGTACAGCGCCGTGGCCTCGCCCTCGGTGTCCGGGTTGGTGGCCATGATGACCTCGCCGATGCCGCCCTGCGCCACCCGATCCAGCAGGGACTTGATGTGCAGATCATCGGGCCCCACATGGTTCATGGGGGACAGCACGCCGTGGAGCACATGGTAGCGCCCCCGGTACTCCCGGCTGCGCTCGATGGCGATCACGTCGCGGGGATCGGCCACCACGCAGATGGTGGCGTCGTCCCGCTTCTGGTCGGCGCATATAGGACACAGGCCGCCGGCGGTGAGGTTCTGGCACACCGGGCACAGGGTGACGCTGCGCTTGGCATCGGTGATGGCGTCGGCAAAGGCCTGCGCCTCCTCCGCGGGGAGGGAGAGCACATGAAAGGCCAGCCGCTGGGCGGACTTGTAGCCTACGCCCGGCAGACGGGCGAACTGCTCCACCAATTTTTCCAGCGGGGCGGGAAAGTATTCCATAGGTGTTTATCCTCTCAGCTCTTTGATCTTGGCGGGAATGTCGGCGGCCTTGTACACGGCGCTGCCGGCCACCAGCACGTTGGCGCCGGAGGCGATGCAGACCTTGCAGGTGTCGCCGTCCACGCCGCCGTCCACCTCCAGCTCGCAGGCGGGGTTCATGGCGTCGATATAGCCCCGGATGGTCTGCACCTTGGGCATCATGTCGGCCATGAACTTCTGGCCGCCGAAGCCCGGCTCCACCGTCATCACAAGGATCAGCTCCACCTTGTCGATGAAGGGCAGCACGGCGCTGGCCGGGGTCCTGGGCTTGACCACCACGCCGGCCTTCTTGCCCTTGGCGTGTATTTTGTCGATGGCGGCGAGGATGTTCTCCTCGGTGTCCGCCTCCACATGGCAGGTGACGATGTCCGCACCGGCGTCGCAGAACTGCTCCACATAGCGCACGGGGCGCTCGATCATCAGGTGGACATCCAGCGGCAGGTCGGTGGTGGGGCGGATGGACTTGACCACCGGGATGCCGATGGAGATGTTGGGCACGAACAGACCGTCCATCACGTCCACATGGACGTAGTCGGCGGTGGCGATTTTTTCAATGTCTCGCGCCAGATAGGCGAAATCGGCGGACAGGATGGAGGGGGCGATCTTTATCATGGGTACATCTTCCTTTCGCGCCGCAGCGGGCGGCGGGTATATTCAAAGTATTATACCATAGATATACGCGGGATTGCAAGGCACGGAAAATTTGTCTATTCTGTGAATTTTCCATAAAAGGGCTTTACCTTTGCCGACTTTTCCTGTAGAATATCATGTCAGAGAACCTGCGGCATGGCCGCAGGACGCAAAGGGACGGTGCTATGAACTTTCTGCAACGCATAGGCAACGCGCTGTCGCGTTTCATGTACGGGCGCAACGGTGTGGATAAGCTGGGGCTGACCATGCTGTGGGCGGCGATCCTGCTGAACCTCATCAATATGTTCCTGCGGGAGAGCCAGCCGGCGGTATACAGCGTCATCAGTCTTGCGTCGGGTATTCTGATGCTGTGGACGCTGTTCCGGATGTTTTCCCGGAACCTGGAGAAGCGGCGCGGGGAGAACGCACGGTTCATGGAGAAGGTCTGGTGGCCGGTGAGCCGGCGTATCGCAGGAAGCCGCCAGCAGCGGATGGACAAGGAGCACCGGTACTTCACCTGCCCCAGCTGCGGCGCGGTGTGCCGCGTACCCAGAGGGAAGGGGCGCATCGTCATCACCTGCCCCCGCTGCGGCAACGAGATACACGGAAAAAGTTGAAATGTGACCAACGCCCGGCACAAAGGCCGGGCGTTCGCCGTTTGCGGGAAATGCCATCGTTTTTGCGCGGCGGGGTGAGGCACCCCGCCCTGCGGATGGGTACGGTGAACCCTCCGTAGGAGGCGATGTGGGCATCGCCCCGCCGTTATTCGGTGCGGCAACGCGTTTAGCAGACGTGAACGGCAAAAAACAGGGCAGGCGGCGCGCCGCTTGCCCTGTTTCCTTATGGTGCCGGTGACCGGACTCGAACCGGTACGCTGTCGCCAGCGGTGGATTTTGAGTGGTTATATCGATTCTGTTTTCCGCAGCAATCTGCACTCCACCGTTCCCAGAAAGCGTTGATATTACTGGCTTTTTGACTTTTTCGTGTTTTTATTAAGCAAATACGGAATGTCTTGGTGTTCTCTCCTGACAGCTCAAAAAAGCGGTTTGGAGAGAACTAAGAGAGAACTCCGGTACAACCCATTTTCTCGTGAGGAATGGTGGACATAGGAGAGAACTCAAACGAATTTTGAAGTTTTAGGAGAGAACTGAATCATACTATAGGTATCGAACCCATCTGTCAATGGTAATTTAGACGGAGGTTCGATCATGGAAAAACCAAGGAAGAGATATATACAACAATTCAAGCAATACCCCGATGTAGTGTCTGTACTAACATTTCGTGAAATGTTAGGTGGAATAGGCGATAGCTTTGCTCGAAAGTTAATTCACGAAGGACTTGTAAAAGCCATCTTCATTAAACCGCACTACTGGATCTTCAAAGAGTCCATTATTGACTATGTATTAAGCGAGGACTACGCGGAGAGAAGGCTGAAGGTGCGGGTATGAAAAACAGGCAGCTTAGTCTTTCGGATATTCAAAAAGACTATATCAGCAAAGAAGAATTTTACCAAATTGCACATATATGCAAGGAAACTGCATTGTGGTTGATAGAAACCGGCAGGGTATCCGCAGAGAAGCCGAAACGAAAAGGATTTGGATACAAAATTGCAAAGGAAGAAGTTGAAAGGTATTTGGCTGATCGTCAACAGAATCCATTGTACTATCTCAAGGGCAAGCGCCACAACTGTATCCCATATACTCCACCGCAGCCATATTCAAGCGAATTAGGCGGCGCTATTCGGTTGGCTGTGGAGCAGGAAATGTCCTCTCTGCCGGATCTGCTGACAGAAAAGCAGGTATGCGCGATTTTGGGATATCGCCCAAAGCAGATATTAGACTGGAAACATTCTGGGAAATTGATTGCTCTGAAATGTTTTAATAAAACATATTTTCCTAAAATTCCACTGATGGATTTTGTTTCTTCAGAAGATTACTACAATTTGCCGTGTAAAGGAAGGAAACACATCGAATTGCTGAGGAGAGTTCAAAAATGAGCATGAATACTATCGCAATCACCAACCAAAAAGGCGGTGTTGGCAAAACAACTACCGCTTTGAACCTCGCGGCTGCCCTCGCAGCTGAAGATAAAAAGGTCCTGCTGATCGACAATGACCCCCAGGGCAATCTCACCGCAGCCCTCGGCTATACGCCGGGGGAACAGAAGAATACGCTGGCAAAGCTGCTGCTTGTCCAAATTGACTCTCCGGAGGATCTGGAGCTCCACCTCGATCGTGCTGTACTACATACCAGCAGCGGCCTTGACCTGATCCCTGCCAACAAGCGATTAGCGGACGCTGCAGCCCGCTTGCAGGTCATGCAGCTTTCACAGTATAACGCATCTGGCATCTCAGATGACCCTTGCGAGAAGGTGCTGGACAAGCTGTTGGCATCCCTGTGTGGACTGTATGATTACATCATCATAGACTGTGGACTGAAGCATGAACTATTGACCGTTAATGCTCTGGCTGCGGCAGATTACTGCATCATTCCGGTGCAGGCACACTTCCTCGCCAGTGAAGGGATTCCCGATGTTTTAGAAATGGTGCGTAATGTACAGAATCGATTCAACCCCGATTTGAAGATTGCGGGCATTCTCTTGACCATGTATCAGTCCCGCCCGCAGCTCTGCCAAAGCGTTCGCTCCAGCGTGGGAGAGATCTACGGTGACAGCATTCATGTATTTGACCGCCCCATTGAGCAGACGATCAAGGTTGCGGAGTGTCCGGCAGCAGGCATGAGCATTCTGGATTATGCACCTAAGAATCCTGCCGCTGACTCCTATCGCTCCCTTGCCCAGGAGGTGCTGCGGCTTGGCTAAAAAAAGCATGGATGACCTGTTAAAGCGGCGCATGAGCGCAGCGCAGCAAGCATCAGAGTTGGAAGTAGGCAATGAGGCTTATGAAACCATGTTTCAAGCAAAGGCGGATGCGGCAGCTCCCCGCTTTTGCGAACTGCCGATCAAAAGCCTTTGCCCTTTTCGCACGGCAGACATTGGATTTCATCCCTACCCGCCCGAAAAACTCCGTGCATTCTCTCAGCAGCTTGCCGAGCAGGGCATCTACGAGCGCATTATTGTTCGTCCGATTCCGAATAGTGAGCAGTATGAGATCCTTGCCGGACACAATCGTACTGAAGCGTGGCGGCTGACCGGGCACTCAACAATTCCTGCGGAGGTCGTGGAGGCCGATGACGCAAGAGCGATTTCCATTGCCGTTGCCACCAATCTCCTGCGGCGGCAGGACCTCACCATCATTGAACGTGGCAAAGCGTATCGGGCGTTGCTTGATGAGAACAATCGCCACGGGCAACGGAACGCAACACCATCCTCAACAACTTTTGGCGATTCTCGCCAAAAGTTAGATGGAGATAGCAATGGCGAGACCTTTGGCGAGAATCGCCAAAGGTACAATGCCCGCAAGATCGTCGCAGATTTCTTCGGCGTGACGGAGTATGAGATCCGCAAGGCCATCAAGCTGGCAGCACTGATTCCGCCGCTTGCTGATATTTTGGAGAACAGTCCACGCAAGTTACCGATTGCCTGTGCGGAACTTATTGCCGATTATGATGCAGACTCTCAAAGGGCATTTGTAGAAATGTGCACCATTGAGGGATATGTACTCAATAAGTCAACCATATGGAGGGCGGTTGTTTGGATGAACTTGATATCCGCGAGCTTTTGAAGCACGACCAGCCCTTCCGCGATATGTGGGACGCAGTAGGCAGCGACGCAAGGATCGCCGTCCAGCAGTATCGTTTCCGGGGCGGCAAACAGGGAGAAGAATTGGGTGACGAAAACCACTTCGCCCTGATGCGCGCGTATGATCGCGCACTCTCAGACGAGGACGGATCTACTTTTGTCGAACGGGACGATGTAGACTGGCTGGATGACTTTGAACTCACCAAAGACGATCTTGCGGATGGTAAGTGACAAACTCGCATTGATTGGGGAGCGTTTTATATGGAAATGAGTATTCTTAGCACCTATTCCAAGAATGAATGCCAGAAGTATTTTGACTATCTGGAACGGCTGCGTCAAAGCGGCGAAACAAATATGTACGGAGCCGTACCATACTTGCAGGAAGAATTTCCGGAGCTGCGATATTCGCCGGAACGGGCAAGAAAAATTCTGTTGGCGTGGTTCGGCACATTTCGAGAGAAGGAGGCGGATACAAAATGCTGAAGCCCTACCGGACAGTTCAGGATGTTCTTTCCTCTCCGTGGGCGCAGATGCAGAGAGTGAAACGTAGTCCGCAACAGACAGACCGCGTTTTGCGCTCGACCAAACTGGAGGATAGCATTTACCGGGATCTGCGCATGGAGGATACGGGTATGGACGAGATCGAGAACAGCGCAGGCGAAAAGCTGCACTCTTTTCCGGCGCTCTCGCGGGATATTTTCCAGTCCTTTTATTCCCTGATGCCCCGGCGCAACGCGGACGATGACCTCTCAGTAGCGGCGAGGAAGATCAACATGCCGATTCTGGAGCACATCACCCAAAGCGAAGACTACCCTACGCTCAAGGCGGTGTGTGAGGGTCGGGAGCTTCCGGCCTATGAAGCGGCGGCAGAGTTTACTGCCCAGACCTCGGGAGAATTGGATAACTTACTTTCCCAATTGGGCGGAAAACCCGGCGCTGTGCAGACGCTGGAAAAGCTGGAGCAAGCAGAGAAAACCGCAGAGGACAAGCTCGCGGCACTGCTGGAGCAGCTTCGTGGGGCTCCGCAGGACGATCCGGCTCTGAGTGCCGCTGTGGTAAAAGCCGCCAATGACGCCGAGAGCAAACGGCGGCAGGCAGATGCGGTCAATAAGCTCGTTGACGCTGGCCTTGCGCAGAATCAGGCAGAAGCCGGTGCGCTGATCGCCCGCGCGGTGTCTGCTGCCGCGGAAAGGGCGGAAGAAGTACAGACGATCCTCGGCGCATGGAGCGACGCCCCCGGTGATATGCGGAAGACAGACGCAAATGCGGCGCTTTTAGAGCGTGTGCGCGATAGTAAAACGCTGCAGGACATTTCCCGCTATCTGGGGCGTTTCCGGGAAATTTTTGCGCAGGGCAAGCGCAATGGCTATGCCTATGGCCGCGGAGAAAAATATGCATTGGAGCTGGGAAATGATCTATCTCGCGCACTGACCTCCGAGCTTGCCATGCTTGCTGTGCCGGAAACGCTGCCGTTGTTCCTGCGGAAGTATCAGCACCGGCAGATCAAGCAATACCGCCGGCGGGAGCCGGTCTATAAGGGCGCAGGTGATATCATATGCTGCCTGGATGAATCCGGCTCTACTGCGGGAGATCTGGCCGCGTGGGGAAAAGCTGTTGCCCTGACGCTGCTGGAGATCGCGCAGAGCGAGGGACGAAAATTCGCTCTTGTTCATTTCTCCGGCCCCGGCCGCTTTCAAACGGATGTATTTCTTCCCGGGCAGTCTTCTCTTGAAGAGAAGCTGCACGCGGCGGAAACCTTCTTGGGCGGCGGCACGGATTTTCAAACGCCGCTTGCGGAGGCGGAACGCCTTATGCGGGAGGGCGGCTTTGAAAATGCTGACATCGCGTTTATTACGGACGGTGAGTGTTCACTGCCAGAAACCTGTGTGGAGATGCTGCAAAAGGCGCAATCAGAGCTTCGCTTCACCGTCACAGGGATTCTGCTGGATGAGGGAAACGCCGGCATGGATTTCAGCCTGAAACCCTTTTGCCAGAATATTTACCGTACCAGTGAACTGACCGGGGATCAGATCGTCGGGGAAATTGTACTGGATCGCGTATGATATTGGTTGCGCACAGAAAGGAAACAGGCTATAATATTATGAAATATAAAGATGAAGGAGGACGGTTATGCAGACTCTTTACCATGGAAGCAGAGTGGTTGTGGAACAACCCGAGATCCGCATTCAAAAATTCCATAAGGATTTTTACTGGGGCTTTTACTGCATCTCCTATGAACAGCAGGCGCTGCGCTGGGCAACGCGCTTTGGAAAAGCCGGGGTTGTCAATGTCTATTCCTTCGATGACCAGACCGAGCTCAAGATCAAGCGCTTTCCGGAAATGAGCGATGAATGGTTGGATTTTATTGCGGCATGCCGGAATGGAGTTCCCCATGACTATGATGTGGTGGAAGGCCCGATGGCGGACGATACCATCTTCAATTATGTGCAGAGCTTTTTGGATGGTGAGATCTCCAGAGCTGCTTTCTGGGAATTGGCAAAATTCAAGTATCCCACCCATCAGATCAGCTTCCACACTGCACGTGCTCTCGCTGCACTGAAATTTGAAAGGAGCTATGTCGCCAATGTGCAAGAGAAACAATGACGCGCTCTTTTTCACCTGTTCTCTGATCGAACAGCTTGGCCGCTCCCTTCACATGCGGCGCGGTAAGGTGGCTGCGGAACTGGGCGAGGCCGGCATTCAGACGCTCTACCGCAATGCAGACATTCTGCACTGTGAGCCGATCGAAAAGGTCGCGGACGATGTGATCACGGAATTTTCACTGCAAGGCGGAGACTTTGACAATCTTGCTGAGGCAAGATATACAGTCCCCGATGTGTGGACGATGGGAAAGGTCTATGCAAGGCTCATCGAGGATGTGTCCGATGAGGACAACATCGTAGAAACCATCTTGCAGGTCTTTACCTCCTGGATCGACAGTCTGCTTTCGGACTATAATGCTGCCTTCTATTATCAGCCCCGCGATTATATTGCGGAGTGCTACCGGCAGAAAACGGTCCTGGACGGTTGAGAGGAACGAAAAAGGCGATGGTTTTCTATCGCAACACTCATAATAGTAGAGGCGGGAACATCATTGAAGATGTTCCCGCCTTGTGCGTCTATTTGTCATCGTCTCTGTACATCTCCCATAAGCGCCCAGCCATCATCGGCCCAGATATTTCTCCGCCGATCTAGCAAAAGATTTGGGATAAAATATTTTGTGAGAACTGGCAAAACCCTGTGAAACAGCGCATTACACCGCATTTCCTGACAACAAGGCCCTCAAATTACTACGAATTTACTACTATACGGCATTGGCACAGGTGATGGGGAGATCGTAACGGTGGCTCTCTCCCAGCTCGGCAATGTAGGCGGTCGGCCCTATTGGTCCTGGTATGGCTTCGAGAGCCGGGTGGATTGGTGCGCCTGCTTTGTTTCCTGGTGCGCCAACGAGTGCGGCTATCTGGACACCGGCGTCATCCCAAGGTTCGCAAGCTGCTCCATCGGCCTCCAGTGGTTCCGGGAGAGAGGACTGTGGCGGGACCACAGCTATGAGCCGCGCCCCGGCGACCTGATCTTTTTCGATTGGGATGATGAGGACGAAGGCCAGGACGGAGCTGCGGACCATGTAGGCATTGTGGAAAAGGCGGATGGCGGGATTGTCTATACCGTGGAAGGAAACTCTGGCGATAGTTGCCGGGAAAATCGCTATGCCATAGGCCATTATGAGATTTACGGGTACGGCACACCGACTTATTAAAAGGGGAACAGCCTGTGGCTGTCCCTACATAGCGCAATAATATCCCTACTTATATTTAAAAATATCAGCATTTGTCATCTACTGTAACTGAATATTATGTGATATAATTCTTAAGGGTGGGCCAGGGCAATTTCTCAAAGACTTTACCGCCATCCAAACAGGCCGGCACCGCCCGCAACCGCTTTTCCACGGTGTGATCTTTTCTCATGACGGAACCTCCCGTCTCTTGTCTGGAGGTTCTGTCATGATACGCCTTCACCCAGTCCAATACCCGATTTTCCGAGCACAGTTGATACTTTTCCGCAATGGACATAGAACTGCCCTGGCCCGACAGATATTCCCCCACCACCCTGCGCTTTACTCCCCAACTGTACTGACACTTGGCCTGGTTTCCATTTTCCCGCAGCCCGGAAGCACCCTCGGAACGATACCGGCTGATCCAGTTTTCCATGGTGGAATGGCCTAACCTTGCCTCCCGCGCTGCCTCCCGCATCCGTAGCCGTCCTGCAAGGTATTCCTCCACCAGCGAGACCTTTTCTTCCGATGCAAGCTCTTTCCGCTTTCTCATCTGTGCTCTCTCCGCTGTGATTTCCTTGTCTGTCTTATTGGGAGCATATCAAAGTGTTCCGCAGCTGTTTGCGATATTTTGAAACTCAGTACCCCAAAATGAACAATTGGATATAGTAAACAAAATAGCAGGATTATGTTTTATGGTGAAAATAAAGGGAGATCGTTCTATGTTCATATATCTAGCTATAATCGACTCTCCGGAGGGGAAACTAAAATTTGAGGTCATATATGAGCGGTACAAAGGCCTGATGTTCTATACGGCAAATAGCGTGCTGGGAGATACACGGGATTCTGAGGATATAGTTCATGACGCTTTTTTAAAGATAATAGAAATAATTGATGAGATTGATGATCCAAAGAGTCCCCAAACGAGATATTTAACCGTTCCTTCTTTGTTATACCTTATTGGGAAAGCAGCCTTTCGTGTTGAGTGTCAATTCACGGTTGGCTATGCTTTCGTAGTCTGTGCCTGTCAATTCGCTTTTTGCTGTTATCATGTCATATAGGGTATCTACTTTCTCTTGTGTGCTGAGTCCACCATTAACCTCAAGCCACCAAAATAGCTTTAACTGCAAACCTAAGTACTTTGTTGCTGGGTTTCGCTCCTCTTGCCTTGGATAGAATGCCGCCAACTTTGCGTGTTCCGCATTGATGCGCCCAAGATTATATGCGCCCTTTCATGTATTCACCTCCCTTCGCGTCCGCAAAGGCGGGTGATACGGTTTTCTTCCCCTTTCGCCACTAAAACGGTCTGCATCATGCGTTTTGGCAAACGCGCAGAAAAATTTTTGAAAAAATTCTTTAGGAAGAATCCATGCGCTGCACCTCCTATTTCATCATTGCGTTGCAAGGGATAGATACAGGAGGTGATCGACAGCCGACACAAAACCCAAGAAAACGACAAAAAACGCCTGTCTGCAAAATGCAGACAGGCGTAGAAGAATTATAAAATCTATTCACATGATTTCTGTGTTCATATTCATACCAAGAATACCCCGACGGCGGGTACGAACTTTTTTTGACTGGTGCAGATCACAGGAGAAATAGAATAGTAAAGTAGACACGGCAAAATAACCTCCCATCGGTTGCCGTGTCCCTGCAAGTCGTCATTGGTTTGTGTTAACGCAAAGAAACGGCGGCCCTGAGTCCATCAAAACCGCCGACAGAATAATGAGCTAAATGTGCGCAGGAAATCATCTGCCCCGTCCAACGGTTTTTTTCTTTCCCCGGACGGGGCAGTATTTGATAGTAGTTTTGTTTCTCCTCAAATGGCAATTAAGCAGCCAATTAAACGTTTGTAATATTACTGTGCAAACTGACTCATATACAATGCTTCGTATTTTCCATGTTGTGCCATTAACTCTTCGTGGCTGCCATGCTCAAGAATATCACCATGTTCCATGTAAAGGATCATGTCAGCATCCCGAATCGTAGAAAGCCGATGGGCAATCACAAAAGAAGTACGTCCGTGCATCAATTTTGCAAGTGCTTTTTGGATAAGCTGCTCCGTATGCGTGTCCACGTTGCTGGTGGCCTCGTCCAAGATCATGATTTCCGGGTCAGACGCCATCGCTCGGGCGATGGTCAGCAGTTGGCGTTGACCTTGTGAGATATTTTCCGCCCCTGTGGAAAGTTCAAAATCATAACCGCCTGGCAGGGTCTTGATGAAGCTGTCCACGCTGGCGGATCGTGCGGCGGCGATGATTTTTTCCTCCGGCAGATTGTCCTGCGCGTAAGCTATGTTGTCCCGGATGCTGCCTTCAAAGAGCCAGGCATCCTGGAGCACCATGTCAAAGCGATCCCGTAGCTCGTGACGGGTCATTTCCTTGGTGTCTACCCCGTCCACTAAAATACTACCGCCGTCCACATCGTAGAACCGCATGAGCAGATTGATGAGGGTGGTTTTGCCAGCCCCGGTGGGGCCCACGATGGCCACTTTCTGACCGGACTTCACCGTGATGTTCACATCATGCATCAGCTGGTGCTCCGGGGAGTAACCGAAGGACACATGGCGAAATTCCACCGCGCCCGTGCTGACCTGAGGCATCAGTCCGGGAACAGGGTCTGGTGTCTCTTCCGAGGCATCCAGCAGAGCGAAAATGCGCCCTGCGGCAGCGGACGCTGCGCTGAAACTGCCCGCCATCCCCGCAATGCTGGTGAAGGGCTGGGAGAACTGCTTGGTATACTGGAGCATGGCTTGCACGTCGCCGATCCGCATCTCACCACGCAATACGGACAGACATCCCAGCAGGGCGCTGACAGCGTAGCCAAGGTTATTTACCAGGTCGGTGATTGGAGTGACCTTACCAGATGCAATCTCGGCACTCTGAGCGGTACGCTGGAGTTCCCCATTGATTCGATCAAACTCCTCTTTTGCTCGATCCGTGTAGTTGAACACCGACACCAGCTCCTGCCCTTGGTACACCTCCTCGATGTAGCCGTTGAGCTGTCCCAGGAGTTCCTGCTGCCGGGCGTAGTGTATGGCTCCCGTTTTCATAACGCCTAGAGAGGCCAGTAGAGACACCGGCACCATAACCACTGCGATGGCCGCCAGTATAGGACTGGTTGTGAACATCATCACCAGGATACCCACAGCGGTGACCACCTGGGTGACGATTTGGGTCAGGTTCTGGCTCAGGGCGTTGTTCACCGTGTCCACATCGTTGGTGATGGTGCTGAGGATTTCCCCCTGGGTATGAGAGTCGTAATAGTCCAGCTTCAGGTGGTGCATCTTCCGGTCAATATCACCCCGCAGAGTCTCTATAACGCAGGCGGTCAGCTTAGTCATGCTGAAGCTTTGGAGAATGGCGAAAAGCTGGGCCACAAGATAAAGGGCTATCAGCGTCACGAGCAGCCAGACGATCGTTTCCCAGTCGAAGGAGCCGCTTGCCACGCCATCGTACAGTTCCGAGGTGATGCCGCCCGTCACCGCTGGGGTCAAAACGGTAAACAGGGTACTCAGGACAGCGGCGATCATCACTAGAATCAGGCGGAGCTTGTACCGTCCCAGATAGTGGAACAGCCGTTTAAACGCATTCCAGTTCATGTTTCACTTCCTCCTCTCCCAGCTGCAATTCAGCAATCTCCCGGTAGAGCGGACATGTATGTAGCAGTTCCCGGTGCTTGCCTCTCCCCACGATCTGTCCGTCCTCCATCACCAAGATACGGTCAGCATCCAGGATAGAACCCACCCGCTGAGCCACAATGAGCATGGTGGAATCCCCCATGCTCTCCCGCAGGCGCATGCGGAGTGTTTTATCTGTTTTCACATCCAAGGCGGAAAAGCTGTCATCAAACAGGTAGATTTCTGGTTTTTTTACGACAGCCCGAGCAATAGCCATGCGTTGGCGCTGGCCGCCGGACAAATTGGTGCCGCCTTGAGCGATTTCGGCGTGGTAGCCGTCCGGCTTCTGTTCGATGAACTCGTCGGCGCAGGCGATGTAGGCCGCTTGCCGCCACTGTTCCTCACTGCTGTCCTGATCTCCAAAGCGCAGGTTGGAGGCCACGTCTCCGGAAAAGAGTACATTCTTCTGGGGGATATAGCCGATCAGATCCCGCAGCTCGTTCAATTTATATTGTTTTACATTCATATCGTCCACATAGACATGGCCTACCGTGGCGTCGTAAAGCCGCGGGATCAACTTGAGGATGCTGGACTTGCCGCAACCGGTGCGCCCGATAATGGCGGTGACCTCCCCGGCCCGGCACTCGAAGCTAACATCCTTCAGCACTGGTTCGTCCGCCCCAGGATAGGTAAAGGTCACATGGTCAAAGGCCACACAGGCGCGGCCTTTGCGCAAGGCGGCACTGTATCTGCCGTCCTTGATGGAACTCTCGGTATTCAGCACTTCTGCGATGCGCTTAGCGCAGGCATAGGACACAGGAAAGAGCATAATGACCAATGCCAGCATCATGATAGCGGCAAGGATCATGCTGATATACTGGCTGTTGGCCACCAGGTCACCCACTGCCATCTCCCCGGCGGACACATACCAGGAACCCATGCCCATGACCGCTGCTGTAGTCACACCAAAGATCACCTGAATCACCGGCATCAGCAGTGCGGTCACCCGCCCAGAGAGAATGGTCATGGAGGCCAGTTCGCCATTGGCTTGGGAAAACCTTTCCATTTCTTTCCCTTGCCGATTGAAAGCCCGAATCACCCGTACCCCCTCCAGTGTTTCCAGAAAGATCTTGTTCAGTCGGTCAATCCGCTGCCGCAGGGTCACCGAGTAGCGGGAAACAAAAATCAGAATGACACCTACGCCAATGATGAGGGCGGGAATGGCCAAGCTCAGCACGGAACTGAGTTCGCCGCCGGTCAGAGAAGAGAGTACCAGCCCAGCCACCGCCATCAGCGGTGCAGTCACCCCCAGCCGCAACAGCAATGAGAGAAACATTTGGATGTTGGTCACATCGGAGGTACTGCGGGTCACTAGACTAGCGGTGCCAAACCGCTCCATTTCAGCGGCGGAAAAATCTTGCACCTGATGGAATATCTCACGCCGCAAATCAGCGGCAAATTTAGTGGACACCTTGGCGGACAGCACCGTGGCTGCCATGTTGAAAAGACAGCCCAGAATGGCCAGGGTTGCCATCACCGCCGCAATGATTAGGATGGTGTTTCGGTTTTCTCCGGCCACTCCGATGTCAATCATACTGGCCAGGGCAGTAGGCAGCAGCATGGCTGTCACAGCGGAGAGCAGCATCAGCGCCAAGAGGGCGGCCACATGCTTTCCGCTGAGTTTTACACGGGAAAAAATCGTACCCATAGTTTTCCTTTCTGCTCGTCGTACTCGCATTTTAGCTTGACAGGGCAAATAACAAATGATAGTATAAATGAGGCAATAGTATCATAGATGCTAGAATATCACAGAAGCAGGCGTTGTCAATAGTCCGAGCGAAAGTGGAACAAATGACAATCCTTGTTTCAATGATACGCAATTAAAGGAGACGTTTCTTATGCGAAGGACAACGGCTACAACAGACTATCTGAAAGAATGTATGGGTACAGCGTTGCTGGAACTAATGAAAGAAAAACCCATTGAAAAAATCAGTATTGAGGAGATGACTGCCAAGGCAGATGTAGGTCGCTCCACTTATTTCCGTTATTTCAAAAGTAAAGATGAAGTTCTGTCTTTCAAAATCACATGTCTGTGGAAGCGCTTTTCCGACGAACACGGTGCTACCAACTTCGCCACTGGTAGTTATGACGGCATCAGGCTGTTTTTTGAATTTTGCCTTTCCACTCGTCCTATTTGTGATCTGCTCTACTCAGCTGATCGCCAATATGTGATTCTAAACTTCTATTTACAAGAAGCGGCATCCATTGTCGCTAATGTCGATGCCAAAACGCACTACTTTATCCAATTTATTACATATGGATTGTTTGGGCTTATGAATGCGTGGGTATTACGAGGCTATAAAGAAACCCCACAGGAAATGGCACAAATAGTTTGCGATTGGGAAGCATCTTCGGAGGAGAAATAGCATAGAGGAGGGTAAACATATGGGGAAAATCATTCGACGCATTCTAACAATTATTCCAGCGGTGGCTTTACAATCGCTCTGGCTTTTGCTGTTGATGAAATGGCTGACCCCTTACGCACCGATTATTGTGTCACTGCTTTCCGTTGCAGCGTTTTTCTTGGTGGTATTTATTATTATAAAGAGAGATGAAACCGCTTATAAATTGCTTTGGCTGCTGGTTATTCTGTCACTACCTTTGGTAGGAGCGTTACTATATCTGCTCTTTGGAAATAAACGGACGGCCCGCCCTCTAAAAAGGCGCTTGCAGCAAGTTCAAAAGAGTTGCAATCCGCAGCCTCTTCCAATAAAAGAAGCGCCCTTTGACGGCGAAAAACGCATGGGGCAAACAGTGCGGTGGCTGGAAGAAAAAACGCAATATCCGATGTGTGCAGTTGAGCAGGTTCGTTACTATCCGTTGGGCGATAATATGTTCCCTGATATGCTTGCCGATTTGAAAAATGCAAGAAACTCGATTTACGTAGAATACTTCATTATTGAGCCGGGGCATATGTGGGACGCAATCGTGAACGAACTGGAAATAAAAATGGAGCAGGGCGTTGATGTACGTGTGATATACGATGATCTTGGCAGTATTTCTTCGTTCAATTTCAGTAATGTCCGTGAACTGAAAAAGAAAGGCATTCCATGTATTCCTTTTAATCCTTTCCTTGCCTTAAAAGGAACTGCAAACTATCGCGATCATCGCAAAATGCTGATTATTGACAACGAAGTTGCTTATAGCGGAGGTATCAACTTATCAGATCGGTATATCAATTTGGAACATCCCTATGGACACTGGAAGGACACAGGCTTTCGGATTACTGGTGAGCCAGTAAAAAATTTTACCCATATGTTCTTGACCTTTTGGAACGCATTTTCGCTGGAAAAAGAAGCAGGACAGCTTGCAATGCCCACATATCCCAAAAGGTATCCTGCGCCGCCGCACACATTTGATGGTTATGTGCTTAGTTACTACGATTCGCCCCTTAACCATGAAGCTACCAGTAATCAGCTCTTTATTGACTTGCTTTCTCAAAGCACGGATTACGCATGGTTTTTTACACCGTATCTTATGCTTGGCGATGACTTGATGGATGCAATGATTTCCGCTGCTCAACGTGGTGTAGACGTGCGGATCATTATGCCCGGCATCCCTGATAAGAAGCTGATTTTCCGTATGTCTCGGAGCTTTTATCAGGTGTTGCTGACTGGCGGCATCAAGATTTATGAGTATACTCCCGGCTTCGTTCATGCAAAGAGCTTTGTATCAGACGACAAAGTTGCGACGATAGGAACTGTCAATCTGGACTACCGCAGTCTCTTTCTCCACTTTGAAAACAATTCGTTCTTTTATCGTTCCAGTATTATTGCAGCAATAAAGGACGATTTCATCGCTACACAGGCAAAATGTAAAGAGGTAAAGCCCTATGATATGAAACATTATTCGCGCCGCTGGGTCGTAGATGGTGTCCTTCGTATTTTCGCACCGCTATGTTGAGGTTTTTATGAAGCATTTTCTTATGTGTCTGCTATATATCGCGGCGTTAGGGGTTCTCTCCTTTGTAGTGGGGCGCTTGATCCCGAAGCATTGGTTTCACGCCGATCGTTTTCCTTGGGTCTGCCACCCGGCAGAGCAAAAACTATGGAAGCGGCTTCATGTTCGGAAATGGCAGGCAAAGATCCCCGATATGAGCCGCATATTCGTTAAAATCATGCCGGAAAAGAAACTGACAAAGGAAAACTATGAGAACTTGCCGCGCATGATAGAAGAAACTTGCGTGGCAGAGTGGACACATATTCTGTTGTCTATCGCCGGTCTTGGACTGCTGAAAATATGGTCCGGTGTTGGCGGGGTATGTATAACGATTATCTACATTGTGCTGGGTAATTTGCCGTTTATTGTTGTCCAGCGCTATAATCGCCCACGCCTGCAAAAGCTGTTTGCTATGCAGCAAAGGAAAAAATAGGAGATTCAAATGCAAACACTAATTCTAAGCTGCAACACTGGCGCAGGGCATAACTCCTGTGCGCAAGCAGTTCAGGAAGCCTACCACTCTCGCGGAGAAATCTGCAATATTACAGATTCTTTGCAGTTTATTTCAGAAAAAGCATCCACGTTTATTTCTAATTTGCATACCCGAATTTACCGCCATGCTCCAAGGCTTTTTGATGCTGGGTATCAGCGTGCGGAATCTCACGAAGATATTTTTTGTGAGGGAACGCCGATCTATAAGCTACTTTCCTCCGGCGCAGAGCGGATGTATCAATACATCCGCTCTGCAGGCTACGATAATATTATCTGTACTCATGTATTCCCAGCCTTGGCGTTGACAGAAATGCGCCGACAGCACCCATGCTTACAGCTTGTAACGAGCCACATTTCTACAGACTATACCTGCGCTCCCTGCACAGCGGATTCTGCGCTGGACTGGTATTTCATTCCGTCCACTTCGCTGTTAGGTGAGTTTGAACAATGTGGACTTCAACCTCAAAAGCTGATCGCCAGTGGAATCCCTGTGCGGCAGCAATTCTACCAGCGTGTGTCACAAGAAGCAGGAAAAGCCAACGCCGGAATCTCTCCTGCTCATCAGCATATTTTAATGATGTGCGGTAGCATGGGCTGCGGTCCAATGGAGGAGATTATATCGTATCTCTGCCCTTACCTCACAACAGAACAAGAACTTAGTGTTGTATGCGGCACAAATGATGATTTACGCAAAAAACTCCAAAAAAGAACAGAAGAGTATTCTCAAGTTCATGTTCTGGGAACCGTCAATAATGTGCCGCAGCTCATGCAAGCCTCAGACCTATTCCTGACAAAGCCCGGAGGTCTAAGTACATCTGAGGCAATGGCGGCAGAGTTACCAATGGTGCTTATCGATGCAGTGGCTGGCTGCGAGACACATAATCTGAATTTTTTTCTGCGTAATGGAATGGCCGTCACAGCCAATACGCCAAAAGCAATCGCAGACACCACAATAAAAACGCTTAATGCCCCAGTGCTTCTTTCTAAAATGCGCGCGGCAATGCGGTCGCAGACGGAATGTACGGCAGCCGATAAAATCTATGAATGGATATACAGTCATGCAAAGTAATCATATAAAGCCGGAAGTTAATTACCGTGAGTTCCGCATCCATAAACTTAATACACCTGAATTTTCTCACGTCAGGCTATTGCTTTACTGGCCAATTTTCGGCTTGCTGTTTTTGTTTCTTGAGCGGTTGCAACCGCAACGAAATTACTATCCCGTCTATTGTGGACTCGATGATATAATACCATTTTGTGAATGGGCGTTGATTCCGTATCTATTTTGGTTTGTCTTTCTAATCGGTACGTTGGTTTATACTTTTTTCGTCGATGTACCTGCATTTCGGCGTATGATGTATTTTGTGATAGTCACCTATACGATCACGGTTTTGATTTACCTGTTCTTTCCAACCTGCCAAAATTTGCGGCCAGAAGCATTTGTACGCAATAATCTACTTACACGCTTTATTGAATTATTCTATAGTTTCGATACCAATACAAATGTTTGCCCCTCACTTCATGTAATAGGCTCTGTTGCCGCGATGTTTGGGTTATGGGATTGCAAGGCGCTCCAAAGCGTCGGATGGAAAATCGCTGCTACATCAATCGCCGTGTGTATCAGTCTCTCCACCGTTTTTATGAAACAGCATTCTATCATGGATGTTCTCGCTGCATTGCCAGTCTGTTTCTTTGGTTGGTGGATTGCCTGTAAGATACTCCCCAATAATAAAACAAACCGATTTCTTACGAGGATGTAATCATGGATAAATCCTACAAAAAACCGCTTCTACTAATCACGTTTGGGGTGATCTTATTTGCGGCATTCAACAATCTAAACTATGTTGCCAACTTTCTAAAATCGTGTATTGGCTTGCTCGCTCCGATTTTATCAGGCCTTTTGCTGGCCTTTGTTCTGAGTGTACCCGTGCGCGGACTGGCAAAGAGGCTTCGACGAAAGCTGACTAAAGCTACAGATCGGCAAATAGACATGATAAGCCTGTTACTGACGCTGATATGTGTTATTGCGATTATTGCTCTTCTGTGTGTAATTGCGATTCCACAGCTCACTGCATCTGTAAAAAGCATTGCTGCTCTTGTTCAAGAAAAATGGCCTGACTGGGTCGGCTTATTGCAAAGATACGGCATTGACACAGAGAAACTGTCGGCACATTTTGCTGCGCTCGATTGGAAATCTATTCTGCAAAGCATTTCGAGCGAAATGAACACAGTGATTTCCTCAGTTGCCAATGTTGCTGGCTCTACGGTATCTGCGATTGCTGATGTTGCAATTTCACTTGTGATCACATTCTATGTGCTAATTGGATGGCGTGAATTGAGCAGTCAAAGCAAACGGGCACTGTATGCCTACTGTAAGGAATCCGTTGCAGATAGAATTTGCCATATTTCGAAACTTGCACATGACACCTATGCGAAGTTTCTTTCTGGTCAGTGTGTCGAGGTTATGATTCTTGGAACATTGATCTTTCTTTCGCTTTCTGTTGCAGGGATTCCATATGCGGGGCTAACAGCCGTTTTAACTGCCGCCTTTGCATTCGTTCCTTATATTGGAGCATTTCTCTCCTGCGCTTTCGGCATTTTATTTACTTTATTGGCGGCTCCGAACAAGGCGCTCCTATGCTTTATCGTCTATCAGGCAACTCAGTTTGTTGAAAATCAGTTCATCTATCCTCACGTCGTGGGAAACAGTGTAGGGCTATCCCCATTCTGGACGTTGTTGGCGGTTTTGCTGGGCGGTAAACTGTTCGGTGTCCTTGGCATGATCTTCTTTATTCCGTTAATGGCTCTTGTATCTCAGCTTCTACACGAATCAATCGAACGGCGGCTGCATACCCGCAAACCGGAGCTGTCCAATGTACAAAGCAACTCAGACGAGAATACAGACATATCTCAATGATGTAGCAGGCGTTCGAATAGTTTGTGCGTTTATTGACGATAATCGTCTGGATGAACAGATCCGCCAGGCAGTTCTTTCATTGGAAACAAAATGGAC
>ENA-UOJE01000144-UOJE01000144.1-human-gut-metagenome-genome-assembly--contig:-C23-NODE-144-length-86361-cov-12.025097_pt1 | contig 86361 bp, 76 predicted proteins | sample MGYA00242341_ERZ723888 | MGnify/ENA metagenome assembly ERZ723888 | reverse complement strand
TAATAGAATAATATAAAATATCCACATGCGGATTATGAATTATAATTATATGTGAACCTGCCAAATAAACATCGGAATCTACGATAAGCCCGTTTCTTGCAAATTAATGCAGATACCTTGCTGCAAGTTCAAACAGCGCAACTATCGGCGCGTTTTCTCCAAGATTGCCAAGGCAAATTCAGCAATACCTGAAAGCCCGCACTTTTCGGCGCAACCAAGCAGATTTGTAGCGGCAGGCGCAAAATATTTCACATACTCTGTCTTACCCTTTTTCGCCGACAAAAATCCGTACGCCCCCAACGCTTGCAGCAGCCTCTCAACCCCCGCAATATTTAGTATTTCCAGCGATTCCGCAAAGCTGGGGAATGATGCGTCGGGAAGGAAATCCAGATATTCGCCGAGTGCGTCGTCGATAAACTCCCCGCCAAGCCTCTCCACATAGGGATCGAACAACAAAGACGCGACATCGTAAAACGGATTGCCAAGCCTCATTCCCTGAAAATCTATAACCCGTATATCTCCGCCTTCCGAAACCATAATATTCTGCGATTGAAAATCCCTAAACAATAACCTGCGCGGGAAATCCAATAGCCTGCGCGTAAGGTCTTCAAAATCGGAGTCTGGGCGCGGAATATTTATGCCAAAAACTCCCTGCGCGCACTCTCTATAAAAATAATCCTGCTCCCACCGGTATAAATCGGCGTCGAATGACGGACACAATTCTATGGGGCCGAGGGCGAATTCCTCGGAGGCTTTTGTATGTAAAATTTTCGCCGCGCGCAAAGCGGCAAAATATGCGCCCCGCCTTTCTGCCGGCGGCAATTCGCCGATGTCGCGCGCGCCTGCGTCCTCCATTACAATTATTCTTTTCTGCGCGTCGTGAAATAAAATTTTTGGCACTGGAACTCCGCAACTGTATAAAAATTCCGCTATCGGCGCGTACAAAAAATTCTCGCGCGGCAAATCCGAATAGAAACAGCCCACAAGCTTTTCCCCGCCATTGGAGAATCTATAAAACGCGCGCGTCGATGCCCCTTTTGCGACTTTTCTTATAGAAGCCTCGTTTGGCTCAAATCCGCACTCGCAGAGTTCGGCAAGCGCCGCCCACTCGTCAGGAAGCCCTATGGAATTTAGCCGCGCGTACTCGGCGCGTGTCCCGATATCAGCCCACTCGCCGCCGTCGGCAAAAAATCCCGCGATGCGCTCCCCAGAACGCAGAACATCCAAAAAAATATCCACCACCGAAAATTTGTCGGCTTTGGCGCGGCGGAAGCGGTCAAATATTGGCGGATTTAGAACAAAAAAACCCGCGTATTGGGCGTTTTTTTCATGAGGCGCGGCAAGCGCAAAACGCATGTCGCATACGTTCCCAAGCGCGTCGACGCCCACATTGGGCATATTTCCGCCCGAGCGCAGACAAAGAGTAGCGGCGCAGGCGGCGTCAGATACATTTTCTTGCGCGGCGGAGAGAAATTCATCTGCCGGGCAATCAAAATATATGTCGCCGTTATGGACCACAAGCGGCTTTGAGGTGTCTATAAAAGGCAGTATATTTTTTACGGCGCCGCCGGTGTCGAGTATTTGCGGCTCAAAAACAAGCCTCACAGAAGAACCACAATATTGCGTCTTGGCGAGCCGCTCTTTTTTAAAAGCGTCGGGTGGAAGGCCAAAAATTTCAGCAAATTTTTCGGGCAAGTGATGCACGTTTATGAGAAAATCATCTACGCCCGCCGCGCGCAGCTTGTCCATGACAGAAAATATTGCGGGCTTTCCGCGCACGGGCAAAAGCGGCTTGGGAAGTTTATCCGTAAGGGGCCTTAGTCGGGTTCCGTAGCCGGCACACAAAATCAGGGCGGTTTTTAGATTCTCAATCATTTTCCGCCATATATTGGGTTTTTAGGGGAAATTTACAAGCCGCAAAGAGTTTTTCGACAAACACTTTTTTGCGCGTTTCAAAGATTGACATATCCGACACTTGTAGATAAATTCACCCCTTTAATAATTTATAGTATGATTACTTGGATTCAAATCGTTCTGCAAAAACACCATAAACCCGTATTCATGGTGCTGTTGGTAGCAATCGTGATAGCGTTCGTATTTACGATTGGCTCTGTTCCGTTCCTCGGCGATAAAAACCGCGCTTGGGACAACACGAAAGAATTTTACGGCTACAATCTGTCCGACGAAAATGTGAAGGCCAACCTGCAAAATCTGGCCGTCTACGACGCCATTCTCGGGCAGAAAAATATACGCACGCAACAACAGATGACACAACTAATGTTGCGCCAAGCCTACCTTTTGTCCGCCGCCCGCGAATTGGGAATAAGCCAAGTTTCCGAAGACGAACTTAGGGAATATGTGCAGTCCTCGCCGGCATTTAAAAATGCGAGCGGAAATTTCGACCCCGAATTATGGAAGAAATTTGTAAGCGACCGCGGCCGCATGAGCGAAGAACTTCTCTCGTATATAATCTCCCAAAACGCCCTCGCCAACAAAGTCGAAAAATTGATGGGCGGACCCGGATATTTGCCGCTTTCGTACATTGAAAATCAATACAAAAAATTCTACGGCAAATGGGACTTCGCAATGGCGGTTCTCCAATTTGAAAACTTTAAGCCGGAAATAAAAGTAAATCAGGCGGACCTCGAAAAGTTCTTCAAGGAAAACATTGAAAATTACAGGATTGGCGAAGGCGTAATTCTCGAAACAGTATTCTTCCCGTCGGTAAAATACGCAGCGTCGGTGCCCGCGCCTACAGACGCTGAAATATCCGCTTTCTACGGCTCCAACATGCGCAAGTACGCTACGCAAAAAGACGGCAAACCCTATATGCCCGCGCTATCGGAAATTGCAGACAAAGTAAAAGCCGACGTGCTCGCGGACTCCTCTCTGAGAGCCGCAGCAAAAGCCGCCGAAAACCTCGCGATTTCCATATACGACTCCGGAGTGAAAATGGGCTCCCCCGAACTTAAAAAGCTCCTCGCCGACGCGAAAGCCGAAGTGAAGAAGCTCCCGCTTTTTAGGACGACCGACCAAAAATTGCCCGAAGGTGTCGATATATCGGTTGCGCAAGTGGGCATCAAGCTCGACGAAAAACTATTCTTCTCGGATCCAATTCCCTCGGAAAACGGCGTGACTGTTGCAATCCTTTCTGAAAAGGTTCCCTCCTATCTGCCCAAACTCGACGAAGTAAAGGCGAAAGTTGAGGCCGACTACAAATTGTCGCAAAAACAGAAACTTTTTGCAGAACGCGTATCCACTCTCGAAAAAGCGCTCAAATCGGCGAAAGACGAAGCGGCATTTGCAAAAATTTCAAGAGAAGGCGGTGCGAAGGTCGAAGAATTTAAAAATTATGTCATAGCTTCCCCCTCCCAGGACAACGCATCATACGCGCTAAATGCGGTCGCAAGTTCGGAGTTGCCGAAGCTTGCCGCCGGTAAAATGTCGGCAATGCAAACGGTGGCGGGTGACGGATATATAATTTTTGTATCAAAGTTCACTCCGCCTGCAATCAACACGGCGGACAAAGATTTTACATCTCTAAAAGAAAATGCGGAACGCTCGTTCTCGCAAATCTCGGCTCTAAATGTTGTGAGCGAGATGATATCTAAGCAGTATTCCGCTAATCCTGACGGAACTGGCGAAATCGAATAAAAATATGCCTCTATTAAAAAAAAGCCGCCTTTTTAGGCGGTTTTTTTTTATTTTTTTCAAAACAAATTTATATATCGGGCGTTTTATACGATAGATAAAGATAGGCAAATTATATTTCCGATAAGGAAAAAAATAAATAATTTAATGCTTGATTTATTTCTCGGACTCGGAAAATAATACCGACTTAACTAATGAGGTAATAGAACCTTATTTATCAGGAAAGGAAAAAAAATGCCTGCCACGAAAAAGACAGTCAAGAAAGTGACAACCAAAGCCGCTGCGCCAAAGGCAACGGCCTCCAAAAAGTCCGCTAAGGCAAAAACGGCGGCTTGCGCGTGTGACGTCGCCGGGCAGAGCAAATCTTCTGCCTGCAAGAAGGTCACGAGAGTCATCGCCAAGTACAATGCGGGTTGGGGCAACCAGCTGTACATACGCGGTCTCGGCGGCGGCCTGGATTGGAATGTAGGCGTGCCAATGCAATGCGTCGGCGAAGATGAATGGCTGTGGGAACAAGCAGTTCCCAAAGGCAACGTCACATTTAAAGTCCTAATTAACGACTCCGTTTGGAGCGATGGCGAAGATATTGTAGTCGCTGCCGGCGACACTATCATATGCCACCCCAACTTCTAAATTTTCCAAATAAAATAGAAGCTAAACTGGGTGCGCCTTTCGCTGGGCGCACCCTTCCTCTTTATAGATTTTTTGCCGCAGTTCAGCGGCGTAAATTATAAAAAATTCTTGGGGAAATCCAATATATATCCCATTCCCGCGGCATAAAGGCATAAAATCCTCAAGAAGCATTGAAAATGGCACTACGCAGAATACACTTGCAACAATAAGCCATTAAAAAAAAGAGAAAACTCTCTCACTGTTTCCAGTATATGCAATTTCCTCGCGCAAAGGAAATACACCGCGGCGCGCTGGGAAACTAAAAATCGCAAAGTTATTAGCCGCTTAATATCCTATAAAGTTAATATCCCCCTCAATACAGTTGCCGCCCAATGCAATAATAAAGCGATATAAAAAATTCGCATTTTGGAAACCTGATTTTTATTTCTCCAACAAGTCTGCCGTCCAAGCATTTACAATGCCTACCAAGAAAAATTACCCATAGAATATAGTTTTCTTTGCAGATACTTATTGACTACTTTTGAGTCTCCAGATTCGCGAACTATTGCGGAATAGAGATTGGATAGCTCATATTTTGTGGATTAAAAAATCGCATGCACTGAAAAATCCCGCAGAATAAAACTTATCCCCGCAAGCCCTCCTTCATATTGATACAACAAAACCGCGCTCTACTCTCCTGAAACGCCGGATAATTCAACGGACGGGAAAATGCGCATATAAAATCTCCTTTTTAACGGAGCCCGCGAAAGTTTCGCGGTCTCCTCGACAAACGCCGCGCACTTATTAAATTTCGCGCCGAATATTGACGGCGCTTTACCCAATATTTCCGCGCTTGCGGAATCGACAGGAAAAATCTCGCTAATCGGATCGTATTTCGGGTATTGGACAACCTTGTAGCCGCTAATATCCGCAAGTTTTGCAGCCTCTTTTATTGCGCTTTCAACCCCACCGATAGAATCGCACAGACCTATTTCCAAAGCCTGAGTCCCTGTATAAATCTTGCCGTCGGCAATTTTTTCAACGTCTTTGACAGCCATTTTGCGGGACTTGCAAACAAGCATAACGAACCTTTCGTACACCTCGTCGCACAACTCTTTCATTTTCGCCAAATCCCTATCGTCTGCCGCGCGGAAAGCCGACATAAAATCAGCCATAGGGTCGGTTTTTACGCCGTCGAATTTCACCCCGTGCTCAGCCGCAATTTTTTCTATGTCAAAGCCGACTGAGAATACGCCTATCGAACCCGTTATCGTAGATGCGTCGGCGCATATTTTGTGGGCTGCTGTTGAAATCCAGTAAGCTCCGCTTGCGGCGGTGGAGCCGAATGAGGCAACTACTTTCACCTTTTGTGAAAGAGCCTCAACTTCCCTGCGGACGATCTCGCTCGCATATGCGCTTCCTCCGGGGCTGTCTATTCTCAGCACTACTGCTTTAACATATTTATCGGCGCGAATGCGGCGGAGTATTCCGGCTATTTTTTTTGCCGACATTCTGCTCGACAACGCAGAGTCTTCGCAAATTTCCCCTTCAAGAGCAACAACAGCAATTTTTGACGTGTCATAATTTACGGGCAAGGAATAGTCGCGGATATTTAAATTTTTAAAAGTATTGCCATTTTCGCCGTACGTAGTTTTTAGCATTTCGATTAATGTGTCGGCATACATAAGTTCGTCAACAAACCCGAACTTCTTGGCGTCGTAGGCTGAAAATACTGCCTTTTCGCGCGCAATTTTGGACAGTGTTGCTTCCGGTATACCGCGCGAAGCCGATATCTGCGACTGGCAACCGCTCCAGAGAGATTGAAGGACTTTCGACAAATGCGCTTTTTGGGATTCTGGCATTTTATCCGATGTAAACATCTCGCCAGCGCTCTTAAACTCGCCAGACTTTACAAGCGCAACTCCAATGCCGTACTTTTTCATCGCCCCTCCCAAAAATACGCTCTGCAATGCCAGCCCTTTGTATTCCATCGAACCGAAGGGATTCATTATTACGGCGCCCGCGGCGCTCGCCAAATAATAGTCCGCAAAGCAGGGGTTTTCGAGATACGCATAAGCCACCTTTCCCTTCTCGGAAAATTTCTCGATAGCCGCCCGTATTTCAGAAGCCTGCGCGAGCGACATTCCAGAAGGCGAATCTGCCGCACTTCCCTTAATCAACAAGGCATTCACAGATAGGTCTGCCGCCGCTGCCCGTATTTTAGCGCATATATCAAAAGTGCTTTCGGGGGGAGTTTTAAAAAATTTACCGCGAATCTTAAAATTGCTTGCGGGAGAAGTCTCGGAAACCCCGTCCGACAGATCTAATACGAGGACTCCGCCATTTGATACCTCGGATTTGTCCCTCTCGCCGATTGACGCAATCACAGCCGCGATTATAACCAGAAACGCGAAAGGCACTGCTATAAAAAATACTATCAGAGCCGCTAATGAGGCGCAAAAGTTTCTTAGAAAGGCAATCATATTTGAGGATGTATTGAGGATATTGCAAGTCTGAGGGATTCAAGGGCGCAAGCCGCCGTTATAGTTCTATTCAAATTTCTGTCGGCATTTGTATCGAGGGATATTTGCGAGCAAAATTCCGAAGTTTTTCCGCCGTCTACTCTCACGCAAGCGCATACGAAAACCTTTCCAGCGAGCTCTTGCGGCTTTCCGCCCACGTTGGCGTCGAGAAATCCCGTCGTAGAAACCGCAGCGTCCGCGCCGAAGATCCTAAGAGCCCCGCGCGCCATTTCAATGGAGCATTGCCTGCTCTCGGCAAAACAGTTGTCTATCGTATCGCGGCGCACGCCCAAGATGGAAATTTTAGATGCGTCGCAGTAGCATACAGCCGACCCTTTAAATATCGAGCTCGCCCCGGGAATCCCAACTATCGACGAACCGACCAGCCCGCCTGTGCACGATTCAGCCGCGCAGAGGGTAAGATTTCCCGCCTTAAAAATTTCAAATACAGCCCGCGCTGCCGTTTCGAGCCTTCCTTGCGCTTCGCCCATATCCATCGGTGAAAATATTGGATAAATTCCGACGTTAAATCAAGACATTACAGTGTATTTATTCTTGCGCGAAACGTCTTGCAAATAATATAATTACCGAAAATAAATTAACCGCATAAATTTTTTTGATAGATGTTGGCAAGGGTAAATTCTGGCGCACTCGTCGGAGTCGAGGCGCTGCCGGTACAGGTAGAGGTAAATTCCGGGGAGAGGGGCGAACCAAAAACTTTCGTCGTGGGTCTTCCCGACGCAGCCGTAAAAGAATCCATAAACCGCGTATCCTCGGCCCTCTCTAACAGCGGATTCTCCATGCCGTTTACCAAAATGACGGTCAATCTCGCGCCCGGAGACATAAAAAAAGAAGGGCCAATATACGACCTCCCAATATGTCTTGGAATCCTCGCGTCCATCGGAGAAATCGACGAAACCAAGTTATCCGACTACATCATTGCGGGCGAATTGAGCCTATCCGGGGATTTGAGGCACATCTGCGGCGGAGTGTCGCTCGCGCTGCTCGCGCGCAGGCTCGGTAAAAAAGGCGTAATACTGCCCCCGGAATCAGCCGCCGAAGCCGCGCTTGTGGACGGCGTTGACGCGCTCGCCCCGCGCGATCTCGGCGAACTCGTAAACTTTCTGAGGGGCAAAACAACCCTTGAGCCAATCAGGGCGTCAGAATCGCCATTCAACATTCCCCAACAATCGGAAGGCATGCCGGACTTTGCCGACGTAAAAGGGCAACATCAAGTGCGCAGAGCCGTCGAGGTAGCCGTCGCAGGCGGGCACAATATTCTAATGGTAGGCCCGCCGGGATCTGGAAAGAGCATGATTGCAAAGCGCATTCCATCAATAATGCCACTGCCGACACTCGACGAATTTCTCGAAATCCTCGGCATATATTCCGCGGCTGGGCTTACGCAGTTTTCGGAAAACAAATTTTTTAGACGCCCATTTAGGGCGCCCCACCACACAATCAGCCGCGTAGGGCTCGCCGGAGGCGGCCCAAACCCGCGTCCCGGCGAAGTGTCGCTCGCGCACAATGGAGTTCTCTTCCTCGACGAGCTTCCAGAATTCGGCTCGATTCTCGACAACCTCAGGCAGCCTATGGAAGACGGCAAGCTTACAATTTCCCGCGCGGCGGGCAAAATAACCTATCCCTGCAAATTTATGCTTGTCGCGGCGATGAACCCCTGCAAATGCGGATATCTGGGGGACCCCCGCCGAAAATGCACATGCACTCCCGCGCAGGTGCAGGCTTACAGGGCGCGAGTTTCGGGTCCACTGCTCGATAGAATCGACATTCACGTTGAGGCTTCCGCCCTGCCGGTGAGCGATCTTGCAAAAGCCTCGAAAGGGGAATCCTCCGCGGAAATCCGCAAGAGAGTCGAGGCCGCGAGGGAAATACAAAAGCACCGCTTTGCCCCATACGGGCGAACGGATCTCGTAAACGCCGCAATGACAAGCTCGCAAATCAGAAAATTCTGCCAGTTGACAAACGAACAAATTTCTATGTTGACCTCAGCCATGGAAGAACTCGGGCTATCGGCGCGTGCTTGGGACAGAATCCTAAAAGTCGCCCGGACTATCGCCGACCTTGAAGACTCTGAAGATATTCAGACACACCAGCTCTTGGAGGCTATAAACTACCGCTCTCTCGACAGACAGTAAATTTTTACATAACCCGAATTAAAAAGCATTATTTCACACTCTTTGCATACATGAAATTCCTGGAAAAATTTTTTCGTCTGAGCGAGCGCGGCTCCACAGTGCCAAACGAACTGCTTGCCGGATTCGCAACATTCATTGCGATGTCGTACATTTTGGCGGTAAATCCTGCAATACTGTCCCAGACAGGAATGGACAAGGCGGCTCTCGTGACTGTCACAGCCGTTGCGGCTGCGATAGGCTGCGCCTTGATGGCGATGTTGGCAAATTTGCCTGTTGCCCTCGCGCCCACCATGGGAACAAATACGTATTTCTCCGTCATTGTTTGCATTGGAATGGGCCTTAAATGGCAGGAAGCCCTTGCGCTCACCTTTTACAACGGCATTTTTTTCTTCATAATTTCCATAACGGGAATCCGCGAAAAGCTGATTATGGGAGTTCCGCGCCCAATGCAGATTGCGCTCCAATGCGGAATAGGAATGTTTATAGCATTTTTTGGGTTGCAGTCGGCAAAGCTTGTCGTCTCAAATCCTGTGACCCTCGTGACCGGCGGCATATTGTCCTCTCCGGAATGCCTGTTCGCGCTTGCGGGTATCGCGCTGCTTGCAATTCTTTACGTAAAAAAAGTAAGGGCGGCAATAATAATATCCATCGCCGCAATGACGGCTGTCGCATTTTTCGTCGACGACTCCACCGGCAAGCGCATGGCGCAAATTCCGAACGCGGTTTTCTCTATGCCGCACGGAATTTCCGAAACATTTATGCAGCTCGACTTCGCCTATCCGTTCAGGGAATTCCAAAAAGCCGCTCCAGTAATATTCGTGCTGCTAATGCTCGACTTGCTCGATACCATAGCGACTGTCGTTGCAATGGCTAACAGATGCGGGATTATGCGCCCCGACGGGACTTTCCCAAAAATGGGAAGGGCTCTGACCGCCGACGCCTCGGCAACTATCATAGGCGCATTGCTTGGCACGTCCACAACCGGCGCGTACGTGGAATCCTCAGCGGGAATAGAATCGGGTGGCAAGACGGGGCTGACATCAATATTTACGGGCCTATTCTTTATTGCGGCACTATTTCTCTCGCCTCTTATAAATGCAGTTCCTGCGGCAGCGACAGCGCCAGCGCTGATTATAATCGGGATTCTAATGTTTCAAAGCGTATCCCAAATAAATTTCTCCGATCCCGCAGAGCTGATTCCAGTATTCTTTTGCATAATGATGGTTGCTTTGTGCTTTAAGATTTCCGAGGGATTTGCTTTCGGCATAGTAGCTTATGTCCTGCTCATGTGCGCTACAAAACGCGCGAGGAAAATCGCCCCCGCCACATGGCTTTTATTTGCAGTAATGTGCGTATTCCTATGCACCGTATAATTTCTTGATTTATCGCGCCAACGGAATTAAAAAACGCGCGATGCAAATCGCCGCACCGCTACGCCGAAATAACAGCAAGCATTGCGGCTATAAGAAATAACGGCAAAGCTGCGCAATGCCCGCAAAAAAATAAATAGTCTGCAACTATGACTGGGCGAGAAAATCAACCAAATCGCCAAACTCTACGAACGTTTCCTCGCCCGTTGAGAGCCTTTTTACCTTGGCAGAGCCTTTCGCAACTTCGTCCTCTCCCACTACAACCGCAAACTTTGCCCCGAGCGCGTCAGCCTGCTTAAACTGCTTTCCGAAAGAAACGTCCTTGAACGGATAATCTGTCCTGTACCCCGCCCTTCTGAGGGTTGAAACAATCTCCAAAGACTTGTCCCTGCAATTTGGAGAGCCTATTGCGACATAAACTTCGAGCGGCCGAGCGTCGGTACCCATCTTGCCCGCAAGTTCGAGAAGATCCGAAACTGTGACATCTCCCATTCCGAATCCGACAGCCGGCATATCCTGATAGCCGAGCTTTTTTACGAGATTATCGTACCTACCCCCGCCCGCCAAAGCGCGCCCGGAACCGACCGTTTGGAAAGCCTCAAAGACGAATCCCGTATAGTACGCAAGGCCTCTTACAATACCGAGGTCTATCGACACATATTCGCCCACCCCCATTGAGGACAGGAGGGAAATCAATATGCGCCAATCGGATATGCGCGCATCGATTTTTTCAGCGAGTTCAGAAGACAGATCGAAAGACGCCCTTATTTCGTCGAGAGTCGAGGCTTTTATAAAGTCCTTCGCGGCGGCCATTAGGGCTTTCGCGTCGGCCTTCGAGCCCTCGAGCGCCTTTTCGGCCATTTCCGCCAAAGCTTCCGCGGAAACTTTTTCCATCTTATCTATGACGGAAAGCACGGGAATAATAAAATTTTCCTCCACACCCATATTTTGGAGGAACAGCACCCACAGGGTTCGGTCACCGAGCCTTAGTTTAAACTCTTTTTCGGTGAGGCCAAAAGCGCGCAAAGATTCTATGAGAAGCGCGATTACTTCGGCGTCGGCATTTATAGAGTCGTCTCCGAGTATATCTGCGTTATATTGATAGAATGCTCGCAGCCTTCCCTTTTGTTGGCGTTCGTACCGGTAGTTTTCGCCTATTGCGAACCATTTTACCGGACGGCGTATGCCGGCTGCTTTCGCTCCGACCATTCTCGCTAGAGACGGAGTCATCTCTGGACGCAAAGATACCCCACGGCCGCCCTTGTCCACAAATTCAAACAGCTGCGACTTTATTTCTTCTCCGCTCTTTTCGGTAAAGAGTTCGACCTGCTCCAATACGGGCGGGTCAAATTCTCTAAAACCGAAAGTTTCTGCGGTCTTGCGCCATTTGGAAAATATGAAGTTGCGTTTGGCGCAATCGTCGGGATAAAACTCTCTAAACCCTGGGAGAGTCTTAAACATTTTATTTTCTGGCTCTTGCTGCCTTGCTCTTTTCCACTATGGACAGATCGAGCTTCTTAAGAGCTGCTTTTAGTTCCTTGCCAGCTTTAAACTTTACGATAGCCCTCTTGGGGATAACGACGTCGTCGGCGGGCTTTGTAGGATTGCGTCCAACGCGCGGCTTGCGTATTTGAACTTCAAACACGCCGAAGTTTCTGAGCTCCACATTTCTGCCCTTGACGAGCGACGCGCAAAGTATGTCGAGTGTGCGCTGAACTATGTCTTTTACATCGTTTTGCAGAATATCGCCGCGGCGGCATTCTTCTTTAGCCTTGTAAATTTCCTGAACTATTTCTCTCTTGGTAAGATTTTGCATATTTTGCCTATCTTGTATCAGTTATAAAAACTTCTTTTCGATGTGTATAAAAAACATTTTAAATACCTTCAATTACCGATCGCATCTTTCGGCACTCTTACTAAAAGGAATAGCATTATCTTTCGATATTGAAAGTCAATATAATTCTGATGATTTTTTCAAATTATTTAAAGACTTTACACAAAAATCCGACCTCTATATAAACGGCTTTTCGCAAAATTTTAGATATGAATACAAATCCTCCAACGGACGACACTCCAAAAAAAAACAATGAAGAAAACCCCCTCGAAGAACTCAAAAAACAGCTCGAGGGAATGCTCGGGAAAAACAAAAACGTAAGATTCGAATTTGTGCCCCCGTTCGGAGCCTCCGCCCCGTACGAAGAAAATTCCGCGCCACAAAACGATACGTCCGCAAAAATTCTTGAAAGAATCGCCAATTTTTCAATGAAGCCGCGCGAGATACGCGACTATCTCGATAAATTCGTAATTAAGCAGGACGAGGCTAAAAAGGTTCTGTCGGTCGCAATCTGCGACCACTACAACCACATACGCCGCTGCATGCAAAACCCGAAGCTCGCCGAGCGCGAATACGCAAAACAAAACATTCTGATTCTCGGGCCGACGGGTGTGGGCAAAACGTACCTCATGCGCACAATTGCAAAACTTATAGGCGTTCCGTTTGTCAAGGCCGACGCAACCAAATTCTCGGAAACAGGATACGTCGGCGGCGACGTTGAAGATCTCGTGCGCGACCTCGTAAAAGCCGCCGACGGCGATGTAGATGTCGCCCAATACGGCATCGTTTACATCGACGAAATAGATAAAATAGCCGGCCGCGACGGACGCAACGGCGGCAGGGACGTATCCGGAAGGGGAGTTCAAATCAATCTCCTAAAACTAATGGAGGAGTCGAACGTGAACGTCGTAAGCCCGCAGGATATGATGGGGCAAATGCAGATGGCGATGAGCGCAAGGGGCGGAAAAAAGCCGAAGCGCACAATAAACACCCGCCACATACTGTTCATAGTAAGCGGCGCATTCGACACCCTCGGCGAAGACATTGCAAAGCGCATGAACCGCGGCGTAATAGGCTTTTCCGAACATTCCGACGGCGCAAACCCCGACGAAGAGCCCTCAGAATTTCTCAAATTCGCCCAGACCTCCGACTTTATAAAATACGGCTTTGAAGCCGAATTTATCGGAAGGCTCCCCGTTAGGGTCGCATGCGAATCGCTAAAAGCGGACGACTTGGCAAATATTCTCGTTTCGTCAGAGGGGTCTATTTTGCGACAATACGAATCGGACTTCCGCGGATACGGAATCGACTTCACCGTCACAAAGGAGGCAATCGAGGCTGTCGCAAAGCTCGCCTACGAGGAAAAAACAGGCGCGAGAGGCCTCATGACCGTCCTCGAAAGGACTCTGCGCGACTTTAAATTCGATCTCCCCTCGTCAGGCATAAAGCACTTTGAGCTCGACTCCCAAACGGTTGCGAACCCGAAGGAGGGCCTTGAAAAATTACTCGTGAACAACGCCGATCTTTTGAGGGAAAACATATCGGAATCCATCGCGGACTTCGCGGAAAAATTCCATGCCGAAAACGGATTTAAGCTCGCATTTGAACCTGCCGCAAAAGAAAAGATAATATCCCTGTGCGTCGCGCGCGACAAAGACGCCCAGACAATCTGCTCAGAGCTATTCCGCGACTATTCACACGGATTGGCTATTGTTGCCCGCAATACCGGCGCGGAGGAATTTTCCATACCGAAGGAAGCCGTGGAAAATCCTGACAAATTTTTGTCGGAGATGGTCGTAAATTCCTTTAAAAAATAATATGGAAAACGCCAACGACCCCAAAGGCAGAAAACCCGAAAACGTAAAAAAAATGTTTTCGAGAGTCGCCGCGCACTATGATGTAATAAATCGGGCAATGTGCGGAGGGCTCGATGTAATCTGGCGAAAAAGGCTCGTAAATGCGGCCGTTTCAGGCGCGCGCGGAGATGTTGAAAAGAAATTTCTCGACATCGCGTGCGGCAGCGGTGACGTTTGCGCCGAGTTTCTGAAGCGCGACGGCTCTTGCCGCGTCACGGGGGTCGACTTCTGCCCCGAGATGCTGGAAATTGCCCGCAAAAAATGCGCCGGCGCGCGTTCCGACTTTGTGGAGGCCGACTGTCTGAAACTCCCATTTGAAAACGGAACTTTTGACGCTGCCACAATCTCGTTCGGATTCAGAAATTTTAACGACCGCCCCGCGTGCCTTTCGGAAATCGCGAGAGTATTGAAAGCAGGCGCGCCTTTATGCGTCCTTGAAGTTGCGCGGGCGGAGGGGATATTCGAGCCTGTTCAAAAATTTTTTATGTGCTCGGCAGTCCCCAAAATCGCAAAGCTATTCGGAGGGGAAAGCGCCGACTACGAATACCTCGCAAAGACTACAATGTATTATCCCAAGCGCGCGGAGGTTGAAAAAATGTTCTCCGACGCAGGTTTTAAAAATGTAAAGACAAGGCCGATGGCATTCGGAATGGTCGCAATCACATCGGGCGAGCTCGCGGGCGCAAAATAGAAGGTTTTTTCCTACATTTTAGGAGGCTCCGCGCGCCTTTTGTGAAGACTTTCTGGCGCGGTAAATTTTTTGCCGCTATTTTGCTCCGCACCGCTCGATTTGCTCGTTTCTTTATCAAAAAAATAAAACTTCGCTTTTCAATACAAAGAATTTTTGCGTTACGTTTTTTCGAGCTTTGCGAAGGTTTTGTCAGAATAAAATTTCTTTCCAAGCAAACGGTACATTCTCCACGCTAAATAAAAATTCGCATTTTATTGCAAAACTGCAAGCGCACACAATAAGGCTTGCCGCAAGCGCGGGAAAAAATTTTGAAAATCTTGTCATTATTGTTGCCTGTACCCACCTCCCTAAATATAACTTTTGCAAATGCTCAAAATTATTTTAATTTTCGCGGCTGCAATCCATACTGCAGCCATATTTGGGGACACAGGTAAAATCGACAGGCGCGCGACTGTCGAACGCCATACCGTAAAATACGTCGGAAATTCCGCGCGCAAAAGCGATTCGCCCTCGCAGGTCGGCAACGGAAAATTCGCCTTCGGATTTGACAGGACGGGTCTTCAAACGCTCTCTGCGCAAAACACGCTCTCGGACTGGGCATGGCACTCCACGCCGCCGCCTTCCGACCCAAAAAAATTTAAGGGTAGTTCAGTAAATTCGCCCAAAGGAATAATAAATTTTCCGGACTCCCTTCCCGACCCCGCCAACCCGCAGCTTTCGGAATGGCTCGCCGCGAACCCGCACAGGCTGAATCTCGGGCGGATTGCTTTCGCAATTTTCTCGCCCGACGGAAAGCGGCTCGATTTCAACTCGATATCTCCAACATGGCAGTCGGTAAATATGTACACCGGTGCCGTCGAAAGCCAATTCTCCGCGCTCGGGAAAAATGCGCGCGTCACGACAGTTTCGCATCCTGAGCGCGACGCAGTATCGGTAAAAATATCATCGCAGCTTTTAAAATCGGGAAAACTCCGCGTTATTTTTTCATTCCCGTATTCAGACGCGCATACCGCCAACCTTTCCGGCGATTGGAACTCTCCGCAAAAGCATAAAAGCGCGCTTGAAACACCGCTAAAAAACGCGGCTGTGATTTCCCGCGAGCTCGACTCCACCAAATATTTTGCCGCCGTGAGATTTTCCGAAGGCGCAAAATTTAAGCCCACACAAGCCCCGCATGAATTTGAGTTGGTTTCAAACTCCGACACCCTTGAATTCACATGCGAATTTTCTCCGTCAAAGCCCGACGCCGCCTCAATCCCGAATTTCGCCGAGTGCAGAAAAGCGTACGAAAATATGTGGGCGGACTTTTGGGAGAACGGGGCTTTTATCGATTTGTCCGCAAGTTCCGACCCGCGTTGGAAGGAGCTTGAAAGGCGCATAATAACCTCGCAATTTCTCATGCGCATAAACGTCGCCGGAAACCTTCCCCCGCAGGAAAGCGGGCTTATGGAAAATTCGTGGTTTGGGAGATTCCATTTTGAAATGATATGGTGGCACGCATACCACTGGATACTCTGGGAGCGCCCGCATTTGGCAAAAAACATTCTTTCCATATACGAAAAAACCCTTCCCTATGCGCGGGAAATAGCGCGCAAACAAGGCTATCGCGGGGCGCGCTGGCCGAAGTGCCTTGGCAACATTCCGCGAGAATGGCCGCACCCGATACATTCGTTTCTGATATGGCAGCAGCCGCACCCAATATTTTTTGCGGAAGCTCTATACCGCGCAAATCCGTCGAAAGACACGCTCGAAAAGTGGTCGGAAATAGTTTTTGAGACGGCGGAATTTATGGCGGATATTCCAATAAAAAATCAGTCCAGCGGGAAATATTGCCTCGAACCGCCGCTCTATATAGTATCGGAAAACACAAACCCAAGCACTACGCGCAATCCCGCCTTTGAGCTCGGCTATTGGAGGTATGGACTTTCGGTCGCTCTCGAATGGCAAAAGAGAATGGGCATGCCCGAAAATAAAAAGTGGAGGGAAGTTCTCGACAATCTATCCCCACTTCCCGAAAAAGACGGAGTATATGAAATATACGAGGGCGTCAAAGACATGTGGACAAAGCTGAATTGGGAGCACCCCGCTCTCATAGGCACATTCGGAATGCTGCGCGGCGACGGGGCAAAGCCCGATATAATGAGAAATACATTGAGGAAAATCGAGTCAACTTGGAACTTCGACAGAGTATGGGGGTGGGACTTCCCCATGCTCGCGATGGCGGAGCTTCGGACGGGAAATCCGGGAAAAGCAATAGACTACCTTTTATTTGCAACTCCCCACTATTCGTGGAACGACGCCGGAACCGTAAACTCGCCCTGCGTCTATTTCCCCGCAAACGGAGGGCTGCTTGCGACCGCCGCGATGCTCGTAAACGGCTGGGACGGCGCGCCCGCACCGAATGGGGACTCTCTATACTTTCCCGCCAACGGGAAATGGAAAATCCGCGCGGAGGGCTTTAAGCAAAGGCACCAATAAAAATTTTATCGCATTAAAATAGAAGCGGCATAGAAAGAAAAAAATTGAGTGAAAATCCTGAAAGATTCGGAGAGAGCGCAGGCCTTGTCGATATGGACGAGTTTCCCAAATGGATAATCTATGAAGACTCGAATTACCTCGCGCTCGACAAGCCGGGGTGGCTCGTGTGCCACCCTTCAAAAAACGGGCCGCTCTCAAGCCTCGTGGGCGCGGCGAGAGTCTATCTGAACGCCGAAGTCCTGCACCCCGTAAGCCGCCTCGACAGGGAGACTAGCGGTGTTGTCGTCGTGGCAAAAAACCATGAAAGTGCCTCCAAAGCGCAAAAGGCAGTATCTGAAAAAGGGGCTGTAAAGAAAAAGTACCTCGCATTTCTCGAAGGATTTTTGGACGCAACAGCGACCGTCTCGCAACCACTGGCCGACGACAAACATTCGATAGTAGCGATAAAGACGTGTTGCGCGATGCAAAAGCCCTCCGCAAAAAGCGCGTGCACAATATTCCGCCCAATTTCACATTCCAACAGCCCCGATGGCGATTTCACCCTCTGCGAAGTGGAGCTTTTGACGGGAAGGAAACACCAGATACGCGCCCACGCGCAATGGCTCGGTCATAGCGTTGCGGGAGACAAACTATACGGCCCCGACGAAACCCTTTATCTCGATTTCGCAGAAAATGGCTTTACGGAGGAGATGTCGAAAATTTTGCCGATTAAGCGGCAGGCTTTGCACGCATTTGAGATGGATTTCGGCACGTCCGTCCCGGAGCTAAAATTGCGCGCGCCTCTCGCGGAAGACCTCGTTTCTTTCGCAAAAAAATACCGGATAGAAATTCCCGAAAAATATTTGAAGGCATAGCGCGCATGTCCTTTCAACTCTCAGATTATTGAAAGTCTCTTTGCGTCGCCCGCTTTTCCGCGCGGCAAATAAAATCGCATCGTAAAAAACTTTGAATAGCGAAAGTTTTTTACAATTTTAAAGCGCAAGCCGAGCCAATGAAGAGCAAAGCTCCCATTAAAAAGTGCGTAAAAAAATCTCCCTGACGGGAGACTTCTTTATTTTTTAAAAGCAATACGGCTACACGCGCAAATACGGCGAAAGATTTGCAAAGCGCGTTTCTATTTCGTCTATCTGCGCCTGCGAGAGCTTCAATTCCCGCAGAATGGGCTTGTCCGGAATTATGTCCTTGCCGTTTTTTCTGTCGTATTCGCGCGACAGCAGGTTTTTGAAAACTCCCCTCTTTCGCAGCACATATAGATGTCCGCCGCGGAGGGAGCCTGGGACAAACTCGGATATATTTATCATTAAAAGGTATTTTGCAAATGCGTCGTCGAGCCTTCCGGAAGAGTCCCGCAACTCCATGAGCCTCCAAATTTCTGCAAGGACGTCCGCATACGCAACGCGCTCCGATATTACGCCTTCGCTGCCTATGCGGCGGCTCTGGTAGAGCCACTGGTAGCTTCCCCACGCGCTAAAAACAGTATGTATCACGGGTTTTTTGGCAATCTCCTCCGCCATTCTCGAATTGCTGTTGCCAGACTCCTCCTTTATGTATCCGAAAGACTTTGGATTTTTCCGCGCCAAGCGCTCCAAAAGCCCGACAGACGGAGCAACTCCCTTATACAAAACCCCGCCGCCTGTCTGAATTATAATCGGGCAATCGACAGTTTCCGAAAGCCCTATATAATATTTTTCAAGATCTTCTTCGGTTTTGCCGTTGTCTGGCGGGCGCGAGATTATAGCCGCGTTTATGCGGTACTTCGACGAAAGCTCCTTCACTTTTTTGGCGCACTCTTTCGCCTCGTTGAAGTCGCGCCCCTGGCAGCCGAACGTCGCCACGGTCCGCGAATTTTCAAGAGCCTTTGCCATCGCCTCCATTCCCGCAAGCTTTTCGTCGAGGGTAAGCAAATCGCAGCTATCGCCTGATTGCGGCCATATTGCGCCGTCGCAGCCGCATTTTCCTACAAATTTAGCCTCTTCTGCGAGCGTTTGGAAATCGACCTCTCCTGATTCCTTATATGGCGTGGACAGTATCGGAAAAGGCCCGCGGATTCGGGCGTCACCGCCGCCGAAAGGCTTGGAACACCCCGGAACTCTATTTAAATCGGAACGTGTGGAAATTGTGCTACATGCTGTCGCCGCGGCGGCAACAGATGTGCACGCAGCCATTTTTATAAAAGTGCGCCTTTTCATATTTAAAATTTATATGCTCTGCGCAAAATGCGTCAACTACAATAACCCATATATTGCGGCAGCATTGTTTGAGATAAAAATGGGCGCGATATAAAACTACGGCACAAAAAAAACGCCGCTCTAAAAAAAATGCAGCGCGTCTTAAATGCTCTAAAACTTAGTAAACCTTTGTGACTTCCGAGCCCTTTGCAGTCACTACCTCTATTTTTCCGCCGCCCGATTCTATTTTTATTCCGTCGTAGCTCTCGCCAGCCACGGGCTGGACAGGCTCCAAATATTTTTCCGAGACGAGCGTTTTGTAATCCACGGAATTTGCGGATTTGTCGGAAATATATTTTTTTCCGGCCTCCGCTATGGCGTCGAGGTTTGATTCCACCGCAACGACGCGGTGCTTTTCGGCCATCATTGCCGTAGCGGGCACAAATACTGCCGCCAGCAAACCGAGTATTACAACGACAAGCAAAAATTCTATTACGGAAAATCCTTTTTTGTTTTTCATCTTGCCTTAGATTTTCGAGTTAAGGCGGAAATAATCAACACATTTATTTAAAATTGCGGCAATTAGCGGAAAAATAAATTATCACTATGGCGTCATCGCAATTTTATAAAAAAATAGATACGGGCGTTTCAAACTTCGAGAAAAATTTTTACGAAACGCGAATTAAAATCTCCAGTGCATAAAAGCTAAAGGAGTTAGACAAGCGGCTTAGGGAATGGATTTGAGAAAAGCTACGGAAAGGGAACTAAAATTTGCATTGAATGAGATCAACTCTCGCCCCCGAAAGACACTAAATTGGAAAAGTCCAAGCGATTATCTTCACGAAGTAACGGTATCGCCATATATAGAGCAATAAGTAAATAAATCAACAACTTAAACTTTAATATTTACAAAAAACCAACAATATCTAAAAACATCTACCGTCAGTTATGCACTGGCGTTTTGAAAATAAACGTCAAAAAGCTGAAATAATTTTCAAAGCGACTATGAAAAAATATTATTATCTCTTGCTATTGTTGCCGCTACCGTTTTTTGCGACCTCTTGCGGCGGAACCAAAGCGCCGCAGGGCGCCGAGAAAACGCGCGCAAACAGATTGCGCCCGCCCGCCGAACTCCAAACGCAGCCCGCCGCGGAAAGCGCTACTACCGCAAAAATAAAAAATATACTTTTAAACAATTCCGTGTTTTGGAGCAGGCTAGGCTGGCCCTACAACCCCCCGGTTCTCGACGAAAACGGAAATGCGAGAATGATGCTTTCCGACGACTCCCCTGAAAAGAAATTTCACGGGGATTTCGACAGGGCCGGAATAAAAATCCATTCTACAATCCTGTTTTCTGGCTGGATTGCGTCCGGGAAATACGACTACCGAGCAACCGACAAGGCGCTCGACGACCTCTTTGCGTCTGTCGGGAAAGACTCCATGTACATACCGCGCATAAAGCTCGATCCCCCGCCCTCTTGGTGCGCCGAAAATCCTGAGGACACGACGGTCTATTATCCCGGCGGGCTTTCAAAGGAGGAAATCTCGGAACTCGCATGCACTCCCGCCCACGACTGGTTCGGGACGGAGCTTCAGAATGGCTATACGACAGACAAAAAAGTGCGCGGGAAACCCGACCCCCGCCCCAATGTGCGCGGGCTTATCGGAATGCAAAGCTTCTCGTCCGAAAAATGGCTGCTCGACGCCGGGGAAGCTCTAAGAAGACTAATCCGCCACATAGAAAACGGGAAATACGGCAAAAATGTAATAGCCTACCACATCGCATACGGGCAGACTGGAGAGACCTCTTTCTGGCGCGGCTGGGAGAAAAACGACTACCGCTTTGGAGACTACGGCATAAACAACCTCCGCGCGTTTTACGACTGGGGAATTAAGAAATACGGCTCGCGCGAAGCGCTCGCTAAAGCATGGGGACAACCCGACATATCGCGCGACAACGTAAAGCTCCCCACCCCTATGAAGCGCGAGCTCCATTGGAACAGCCACGCCGACTTCTTCCGCGCCGCCCCGGACAACGTACCGTCAATCGATTACGAAAAGTTCTGCGGAGAAATGAACGCGCGCGCCATTGAATATTTTTCAAAAATTGTAAAGGAGGAAAGCGGCAAAGCCGCTGGCGCGTTCTACGGGTACTACCTGTTTGTTCCGCGCGCAGCCTACAACGGACACCTTGAATTCGACAAGCTTCTCGACAGCCCGCATGTCGATTTCCTCGCCTCGCCGAAGGGGTATAGAAACGTGGAGCCGGGAGGCCCAGGCATGGAGCAAACACCCTCAATGTCGATAAACCGCAAAAAAATATTCATAGACGAGCTCGACGTGCGCACGCACCTTTCATGCTGGCCGGATGCGAAAGATATGGGCGGCACGCGGACGATGCTCTGGCGCGAATTTTCAAAATGTATGCAGTCCGCCTCCGGGTTCTGGTGGATGGACTTGCATGGCGGCTGGTTCGATTCAAAAGAAGTAATGGACGAAATCAAAAAAATAGAGTCCGCCGCAAAAGACATGCGCGCCGAAAAGAGAGTGCCAACCGCGCAAGTTTTGATAGTGACCGACACCGAAAGCTTCCATTGCGCGAAGCCAAGCCTAAGGCTGCACCGCGACTTGGTTGTCGATACAATCGCAAGAATACGCATGGCGGGCGCCCCCGCCGACCATTACAGACTCTCGGATTTAAAAAGTATCGACTTGTCGGGATATAAGGCCGTGCTGTTTATAAATTGCTTTCGGGTGACCGACTCAGACTGGGCAGAGATTTCCAGCAAAATGAGTCCGAATACATCTCTCGTATGGCACTACGCGCCCGCTGTCTGGTCAGATTCGTACGACCCCGCGAGGTCGGAATCCATAACCGGATTCAAGCTCGCCGAGCGCCCGATAAGCGACACTGAAACGGCAGTATTCTCCGACCCGTCAAAGGGAACAATAAAGGCCGACTTCTCAAAAAAATTCGACAACAAATATCCAGAAAAACCATATCCGCTTTTTGGAGCCGTGGGCGGCGGGGAGGGTTTTGAGCCCATCGCAAAATACGCCGATTCCACTGCGGCATTGGCAAAAACCAGGCACGGAAAATTTACAAGCTACTTTGTCTCGCTTCCGCTTCTGGATTCGCAATCTTACAGGCGCATTTTCGACGCAGCGGGAGTCGAAAGCCCCGCGCCCGCAAACTGCGCGGTTTACGCGGACAGCCGCTTCTGCGCAATATTTCCAAGCGAGCCCGCAAGGTTCAAACTTCCTTTGAAGGGCGAATATGTCGATGCAGTGTCGGGCAAGACTGTGCGCGGCGGCGAGGAAATTTACATTCCCGGAAAAGGGGCTCTCTTATTGCGGCAAAAAAAATAGCCTATAATCAAGACGCGCATTTTGTGTTGGACAGCACGGTAGGCTTTTGTTCATTATGGGAACAATGAAAGAAAGAACTCTTATTATATTAAAGCCCGACTGTATGGAAAAGCGCCTCATGTCCGAAGTGCTCGGCAGATTCTTCGCCGCCGGCATGGATATTGTGGCATGCAAAATGGCAAAGCTAAAAGAGCAGACGCTCGAAACCCACTATGCGCATATAGTCGGCAAACCCTACTATCCGCCGCTCGTGGAGTTTATGCAAAGACGCCCCGTGGTGATAGCTGTGCTTGAAGGGGAAAATGCTGTAAAGAAAGTCCGCGAATTGCTCGGCCCGACAAACTCGCAGGAGGCCCCAAAAGGGACAATACGCGGCGACTTCGGGGAAAATACGCGCGAAAACATAGCCCATGCCTCGGACTCCATTGAGAGCGCGGCGGCGGAAATCGCGAGATTTTTCTCGGAAGACGAAGTATTCTAAATTTCGCGGCGACTTAAATCCGCCAAGCTATGCCGAATAAAAATCCGTTTGAAAAATTGCCGAACCTCGACCCCGAAAAGGTCGAGGCTTTGCTTGCTTTTTCAGAACTCCTGAGAGAGGCAAACCAGAAAGTAAATCTGCTTTCGCGAAAGGATATGGACGATGTCGAGTATAGGCACGTCGCCTTTTGCGCCGCAATCTCGGAATTTTTCAAGCCGGCAGACGGCGCGAAAATCGCAGACGTCGGCAGCGGAGGCGGGCTTCCTGGAATAGTCATGGCGATACTCTATCCGCAGGCAAAAATTTTCATGTTTGACGGCGTCGGCAAGAAGATCGCAATGGTAAACGACATGGCGCAAAAATTATCGCTTAAAAACGCCATAGGCTTGCACGCAAGAATCGAAGAACAAAAAGACTGTTTCGACTATTGCACCGGAAGATCGGTGTGCGCTCTGCCGATGTTTTTTAAATTTGTAAGGAATAAAATCCGCCGCGGGAAAAACGGATCGCTCGACAACGGGGTGATTTATTTTAAGGGCGGAGAATTGGAAGATGAACTTGCCAAAAAGAAAATACTGCCGGACGCGCGCATGGACCTCGAAGCGTTTTTCGGCGACCCGCGCTTTGAAGGCAAAAGCATAGTGCACTTCAAGGAGCGCGATATTCAAAGGCTTTAACCGGCTGCGCCGAAATCAATTTCCGCTCAAAATAAATTTCGCCATATGCCGGGCAATGGCATATAAAAATGCTTTCGGCGCACCGGGAACGCCAATATAAAAGGGTGTTAGTCGCCTATTTTAGGCTTTGAAAATTTTACAGGCTTGAAGGGATCTGCATCGGCTGAAATTGTGGCAGAATCCATCACCGTCGCCCAAAATTCCTGTTTGTAGGCAATAACCACCCTATTTTTCCCGTTTTTGCCTTCAAATTCCGCTTTAATGCCGCTTTTGGGGGCGGCGAATTTTTCGCCGTTTATCCACACGCAATAAATATCTTTAAAAGCCGCAAACAATGTAAGCTTCTCGGATTTGGAGGAAAACTCGATGGCTACAAGCCTTACATGCGTATTTGCGTACTGTTTTTTGGAGGCGGCTTTGCGCCAGTTTGCATCGTCGGAATTCGGCTTTATCTGAAAAGACCTCATGCCGTCGTCGCTCGCGCACGGCGCCCATTTTAAATCCGGAGTCTGCCCCAAGTTTTTTAGCGGAGAGGACGGGTTGGAAATGCCCGCCATCACATCGTCCGTGAGCATATTCTTTTCGACTGGGCCGAGAAATACCGCAGTGTTTCGCGCAGAGGGAATGTCGGCCTTGACTCCGGGCACGGTTGACGTAAAGTATATTCTTCCAGCGTCGGCGCCGCATGAAAAATCAAATTGAGCCGCAAAATAAAAATTGCCCAATTCGCTCTCCGCATATCCGGAAGATTTGGGAAGTTTAAAGTTTATGTTTTTGGTCTCGCCGCGGTTTATTTTGGGAAACTTAAAACGCGCAACGCCGTCTTTAAAATAGGGCGGGAGCCTAAATGTGGCCTCGCAATTTTCCATTACGGATTCTGAGCCGTTTTTTACCGTGAGCTGGGCCGTACTTGCGCGGGTGTCTATAAAAAGCCTTCCGCCGAATCCGACAAATTTTTTTGAAGCGCCGGAAAAGTCTCTTGAATTTTCGGCATTCTCAACCAAGTCGATTTTTTTTGGAGAGCCTGTCGCAGGATCCTCCGGAAGTTCATAGACGCCACCGCTTACAGGGGATATCTCCTCGCCGTCGAGCAATACGCGCTCCGGCGAGCCCGATATCTCAATCTGAAGGGGAACGTCGCTCCCCAAATGCCTCGAATCCTCGCACGAAATCTTAAAGTATGCGCGGTTCCCCCTCACCACCGCGGGGGATATTTTAACGTTTTCAAATTTTCTCGTGTACGCCGCGTATTCGTTCTGGGTGCAGTACCAGAAATCGGTGCGCTTGTGTTTTTTCAGTATTCTTTCCAACTCTTTAAATCCGGCGTCGGACTGCCAAGAATGCACTCCGAGCGTCATGTGCGCAACGGAATCTTTTTCCTGGGCGGCAAGCGCTTTTGACACGCCCTTTACAAAGAGATCCTCTTTGGGATTTCTGTCGTTTATGTTAAATAAATGCGACGATAACAACGAGCCCTTTGGCAGCGAATATTTTTCATCGTTGTCGCTCCAAAGAGCCGCCTGAACCTGGTAGCCCGAACGAACAATGCAATCTCCTATAAGGTGGGGGGCATCCTCGTAAAACGGGTGGGTTGCAACATACCCCGGAAGGGCGAACGCCACAACCGGCACATCGAGCGCGCTTTCAAGCTTTATGCGCTGGGCGAGTATTTCGTAAAAAGCCTCGTTCGGCAAAAGCATCGGGAGAAGCCTGTGGGTTATCGTGTGCGAGGCTATCGCAAAACCGTCGGAAATAAATTTGCGCGAGCAGTCGGCATGGTATTTCTCGTCGGCTTTGGTGAGCATAAACGTCGCCTTCATTCCGCTATTTTTGAATACTTTTGCCGTTTTGAGATGTGCGCGGGTGGAGTCGTCCCAGCGCGACGAAAATGCGGACACCGCATTCCCCGGCAAGCGCAGCGGCTTTACCGCCGCCTCTTTTGCAGATTTCCCGTCGGGATATTGAACTTCAAGTCTCCTTTCCGCGCCAAAGACGCAGGTGGATATGGCGCAAGCGAGCGCCAAAACTTTTAAAATTCTAACGACAATGCCAAACATAATCGAAACGACTATATATACACTTGCAGAAAGTCAACGAAACATAATTTAGCAATCCGCATGCAGCGTTCACTGCCCCCGCTCTGCTGAAAGTTTGAAGTTTGCCAAAAATATGAACGCCGCAAAAATCGCCCCGAGAGTGTCGCAAAGCATGTCTTTTTGGGCGTCCCAAATATCGCCCTGCGATCCGAGAAACGCCGCCCCGACTTCGCCCCCGTCGGCTTCGGCATATCCCCATTCAATCAGTTCCCATGCGTTGGCGAGCGCCATTATAAAAAGAATCCCCGCGAAGGCTGCGAATCCCCTCCCGCATGCAAAGCCCCTGCGCATAAAAAACTCCGCCGCTCCATAGGAATTCATTCCCACTACAAAATGCGCGACCCTGTCGTAATGGTTTCGCTCAAAGCCGAATAAGTCGCTCACAAACCCGAACGGAACAAGCTCAAAGGAATACCGCGCACCAACCGCATGCATCACAAGCCACAGCGAAACTATAAAATACGACATATTGGAAAAACGAAATTTCCCATATGTAAAAATCAATATAAAGTAAACGAGCAAAACGCTCGATATCTCGACGCACCACACCCCCCAGCTATAAGGCTCCACCGCTGACCACGCAATTGCGCAACCAACAGCCACTGCAAGCAATTTTGGGAAGTTATCCGAAAGCGCGCTTTTTTTATCCACATATTTAATAGTAGCTTGTGGAGAAGGGAAATCAACCATATAAATTTAGCAAAAAAATGCCGGCAGCCAGGATAAAATTTTCAAATTGCGCATTTTTTATAAAAATCGCTTCATACTTCCCGCTAAAACCCCAAAAGGCTTGACGCAAAGCGCCACAGATACGAAAATCAATAAATTGAGAAAATGAAGAAACTGCTTAGATTTTACGTTTATATAAAGCCGTGCCTTCCGCAACTGATTGCGGCTATCATCTTTGGCGCGCTCTTCGGGGCGTGCAGCGGCTTTGGTATGCCAGTGATATTCGACAAGGTTCTAAGGCAGATTTTCATGGACCAAGGCGCGCAGCCGCATTCCGCATGGTATATTCTTGGGATAGCCATGCTGCTGCCCACAATTTTTGCAATGCGGGCAATATTCGGATATCTGAGCGGATACCTCATGACCTTTTCTTCGCTCGAAGTTTTGCGCAGACTCAAACAGCATATATTTGACAGAATCCAAAGCTATCCGATTGCGTTCTTCGACAAGTTTACCACCGGCGACCTGCTCACGAGGCTTACGAACGACACCGCCGCAGTTCAAACCGTCCTGCTTTCATTCTCGTCTGAAATATTCCGCCAACCGCTGCAAGTTGTGGGGGCGCTGGCATTCTTGCTCTACCTTTGCTTCACAAAAGGGCAAGTTGTTGTGCTGCTTATTTTCTTGGCGGCAGTCCCGTTCTGCATTTTGCCTGTCCAGATGATACGCAAGAATATGAAACGCTTTGCGGGCAAAGCGCAGGTAGGGTTAAGCGAGATGGCCCAGCTGTTCGGCGAAAACCTCGATGCCGTCCACGAAGTAAGGGTTTTTAATCTCCAAGAGCCTCAGAAAAAGAAATTCGAGACGCTCAATACTTCGTTTAAATGGTTCTCGCTAAAAATGGCGAAATACGAGCTCATGCAGCAGCCCTTCATGGAGTTTCTCGCCGCCACAATGGTCTCCCTTACATTTGTGTACGCATACTTTGCAGGCATAGACTTCCCGACCTTCTCGGCTATCGGCATCGCCCTATATTTCACCATCGACCCAATTAAGCGTGTAATCAGAATGTCCACCGACTTCATAAAAGTTATGCCGCTCGTGGACAGAATCTGCGATATTCTCGACTACCAATCGACCGTCCCCGAACCTCAAAATCCTGTAAAGCTTCCGAAAGTCCGTGGAGAGATTTCTTTCCACAACGTAAGCTTTGCATACAAGGATAAAATCGTGCTGGACGACGTAAGCATAACGATTCCCGCCGGGACAAGCTGCGCGCTCGTCGGCGAAAGCGGCGCGGGCAAAAGCACCTTCGCAAAGCTCGCAATGCGCCTGTACGACCCCATCAGCGGCTCTATTACCCTCGACGGAATCGACCTGCGGAACATCCGACAAAGCGACTTCATGGACAACCTCGGCAGCGTCCCGCAATATCCCGTTTTGTTCAATGACACAGTATACAACAACATTCTTATAGCACGCCCGGCGGCCTCTCGAGAAGAAGTCGAAAAGGCCGCAAAAATGGCGTACGCCCACGAATTTATTCTCGAGCTTGAAAACGGATATCAAACAGTCGTCGGAGAGAGAGGCGACAGACTCTCGGGCGGGCAGAAGCAGCGCATTGCGCTCGCGCGCGTATTCTTGAAGAACCCGCCGCTGCTCGTTCTCGACGAAGCCACTTCCGCGCTCGACGTAAACAGCGAGGCTTTCATACAAAAAGCGGTGGACAACCTAATGAAAGACCGCACGATGCTCGTAATTGCCCACAGGTTTAGCACAATAAAAAATGTCCAAAAAATAATAGTTTTTGAAAACGGCAAAATAATAGATTTCGGGACGCATGCAGAATTAATGCAACATTGCCCGACTTATAAGCGTCTATATGAAAAACAGACTTCCGACGCGATTGAAAGACAATAGCTGCTGGGGAATTTTAAATCACAGAAAACTGCAATAAATAGGGTGGTAAAAATTATGGTGCAGATAACGCGCAAAAAGCCGCAGATTCTAATCGGAATTTTATACCTTACTAAAAATTGAGAAGGTTAACATATCATGAAAGTTGCAATACTCGCGGGAGGGTTCGGTTCGAGATTGGGGGAAGAAACGACAGTCCGCCCAAAGCCAATGGTAGAAATCGGAGGGAAGCCGATTCTATGGCACATAATGAAGATTTACTCACACTACGGATTCAACGAATTTGTGGTGATGTGCGGCTATAAAGGCGAATACATAAAAGAATACTTTTTAAATTACAGGGCAAACTCCTCAGACATAACAATCGACCTGTCCGACAACTCTGTCCAAGTGCACAAAAACCGCTCGGAGCCCTGGAAGATAACCCTCTGCGACACAGGCAAGGAAACCCTCACCGGAGGGAGAATAGCCCAGATAAAAAAATATATTGGCAACGAGACATTCATGCTCACCTACGGCGACGGAGTTGCCGACATAAATATTCCGGAGCTTCTCGAATGCCACAGAAATTCGGGGAAGATTGCAACTCTCACAGCGGTAAAGCCAACCTCGCGTTTCGGGGTTTTGAGGATTGCGCAAGACGGCGAAATATCGAACTTCCGCGAAAAGCCGGAAGATTCGGCATCGTGGATTAACGGCGGCTTTTTCGTTCTCGAGCCGGAAGTATTCGACTATATTCCAGACTCCCCCAATACGATATGGGAGCGGGAGCCTCTCAACAACCTCGCGGAGGCAGGCCAACTCAATGCCTATCTGCACTGCGGCTTCTGGCGCCCAATGGACATGCTTAAAGATAAAAAAGACTTAAACGAGCTATGGAGCGCCGGGCGCGCACCGTGGAAAATCTGGGATTAAAAAATGGCGTTCAAAGATATTTTTAAAGGCAAAACCGTCCTTGTGACCGGGCATGCCGGCTTCAAGGGTTCGTGGCTCTCTCTTTGGCTCGAAAGCCTCGGCGCGAAAGTCTGCGGATACTCGCTTCTGCCCGACACCGAATTTACCGCTTACAGCGAGCTAGGCATTAAAGAACTGCTCGCGGCGGAAAAAATTGCCGATATCCGCGACAGCGAAACTCTCGAAAAATTTTTCGCCCAAACGCGCCCTGAAATAGTTTTCCACCTCGCCGCCCAGCCCCTCGTAAGGCTTTCATACGACGAGCCAAAACTAACCTACGAAACAAATGTCATTGGAACTTTAAACGTCCTCGAAGCTGCAAGAAAATGCGGCGCGGTAAAAGCTTTCGTAAACGTCACCACCGACAAATGCTATGAAAACCCCGACAATGGCATTCCGCGGAAAGAAGGCGACCCCATGGGCGGGTACGACATGTATTCGTCCTCGAAAGGCTGTTCTGAAATTTTGACGGCTTCTTACCGCAGGAGCTTTCTGGAAGGCGGCAAGCCGTTCGCCCTCGCCTCGGCGCGCGCCGGGAATGTCATAGGCGGTGGCGACTGGGCCAAGGACAGGCTCGTGCCCGACTGCGTTCGCGCGCTTTCAAAAGGAATGCCGGCGCCGGTCAGAAATCCCGCTTCCGTAAGGCCATGGCAGCATGTCCTCGAGCCTCTCGCGGGATACATGAGGCTCGCGCAAAAGCTGTTGGAGACCCCGGAAAAATTCTCGGACGGCTTCAACTTTGGGCCCGATTCAAGCGCGGTTTTAAGCGTCGGGGACATCGTAGATATTCTCGTGGGAGTTTGGGGCGGGGACTCGTCCTCGCGAAAAGCCGATTCCGCAGGGCCGCACGAAGCCAAGCTTCTCTCGCTCGACGTCTCGAAGGCCGACAAGCTTCTCGGCGTCCGCCCTGTATTGGACGCGGCGAAGGCCGTAGCAATGACCGCTGAATGGTATAAGCTTTTTTACGCAAAACATCCGCAAATGCGCGCGTTTTCCATAAAACAGATTGAAAATTTCTGCAGCGCCGCGCGAGACAAGCAAATTGAATGGAGTTTCTAATATGCATGAAGATTTAAGGGAAAAAGTAAAAGCCGCCGCGCTTGAATATCTTGCCGCAGCCATAGCCGACGCCCCAAAACGCGACTACATTCCGCCGTCGGGAAAGAAAATCGGAGCGGACGAACTATCCGCAATGATAGACGCGTCGCTCGATATGTGGCTTACCGCAGGCAGATTCAACGACGCCTTTGAGGAGGCGTTTGCAAAAAAGCTTGGCGCGAAATTCGCCTTATCCGTCAACTCCGGTTCAAGCGCAAACTTGTTGGCGATGTCGGCGCTGACTTCGCCAAAGCTCGGCAAGCGCGCCATAAAAAAAGGCGACGAAGTAATCACTGTCGCAAGCGGCTTCCCGACAACAGTAAACCCGATATTTCAGAACGGGCTCGTGCCGGTTTTTGTGGATTGCGCCCCCCACACATACAATATCCGCACCGACAAAATAGAGGAGGCACTGTCTGAAAAAACGCGCGCGATATTCATAGCCCACACCCTCGGACGCCCGTTCGACATCGACACAATACGCGAAATTTGCAGCCGCAAAAACCTTTGGCTTATAGAGGATTCCTGCGACGCGCTCGGGGCGATGCACAACGGCAAATATGCGGGAACTATCGGTGACATCGGCACTTTCAGCTTCTATCCCGCCCACCACATCACAATGGGAGAAGGCGGAGCGGTCGTCACGAGCGACCCCATACTCCACAAAATCCTGCTTTCATTCCGCGACTGGGGCCGCGACTGCTGGTGCAAACCGGGGCATGACGACACTTGCAAAAACCGCTTCAAGCTAAAACGCGGCAATCTGCCCGACGGCTACGACCACAAATACACGTACTCGCACATAGGCTACAATCTGAAAATCACCGATTGGCAGGCTGCCATAGGCCTTCAACAGCTGAAAAAGCTCGACGAATTTGTCGAGAAAAGGATATCAAATGCAAAGTTTCTGTTTGAGGCGCTATCGGGGCTCGAAAAATACATCACCCTCCCGATTCCAGATTTCGACGGCAAATGTTCATGGTTCGGCTTCCTGATTTCCGTAAATCCCGGCGCTCCATTCACCAAGCGAGAGCTGGTTGAGCATCTTGAAAGAAATGGCGTGGGCACACGCCAGCTGTTTGCGGGCAACATTTTGCGCCAGCCAATGATAACGGAATCCGACGCCGAATTGAGAATAGGCTCTGGGAAATTGAAAAAGGGGCGCGAACTGGGCGAAGCCGACTACGCGCTGCTTCCCGGAACTGAACGCATAATGAACAGCTCTTTCTGGATAGGTTGTTTCCCCGCGCTCGGCAAGCGCGAGCTTTCAAAAAGTGCGGGTACTATACGCTCGTTTATCGAGGCGCGCATAAAATGAAAAAAATTCTCCTGACAGGCGGAAGCGGCTTTATCGGGCGCAATCTGCGGGAAAGTTTTCTCTCGCGCAAGTACGACATTACTGCTCCCGCCCACTCGGAGCTCGACCTCCTCGACACTCGAAGCGCTGACGAATTTTTTAGAAAAAACTCTTTCGACTTCATAATACACGCCGCCGTAAAGCCCTGCCACAGAAACGCAAAAGACCCTACCGCGCTGCTCTACTCCAACCTAAGAATGTTCGAGAATCTCGAAAGAAACAGGGGAAGTTTCGGCAAGCTTGTAAACATCGGATCTGGCGCAATCTACGGGCAATCGGCAGACATTTCCGCCGCGCGAGAAACAGACGTCTTTAAAAGGATGCCGGAAGACGACCACGGGTTCTGCAAATACGCCGTTGCGAAGCAAATTGAACATCTGCCAAATTTTGTCGACTTGGCAGTTTTCGGCATATTCGGCAAATACGAAGACTATTCAATCAGATTTATATCCAATGCAATATGCAAGGCGGTTTTCGGGCTTCCGATTACCCTGCGCCAAAACAGGCGTTTCAGCTACCTGTTTGTGGACGACCTATTCCCGATTATCGACGCAGTTCTATCGGGAGACTGCAAGAATAAGATGTACAACGCAGTCCCAAACGGATATGCGGAACTCGCATACATTGCGCGCCTTGTGTCTAAAATGTTCGGGGGAGTTCCTGTAAAAATTGCGGCCGACGGATATGGGCCTGACTATTACGGAGACAATTCAAGGCTTCTTTCCGAATTCCCGGAAATAAAATTCACCCCGCTCGAAACGGCGGTGGAGAAGCTTGCAAAATATTACCGTGACAACTCGGATAAAATAGACCAATCTCTTCTAAAATTTGACAAATAAAACTTATGATAAAAGCATCAGACTACATAGCCCAAAGACTGAGAGATTTTTACGGCATAAAAGACGTCTTCCTAATTACCGGAGGAGGAGCGATGCATTTAAACAATGCAATCGGCACGAGAATTCCGTACATATCGAACCACCACGAGCAGGCTTGCGCCATTGCCGCGGAAGGCTATGCGCGCTCATGCGGGAAACTCGCCGTAGTAAATGTCACAACGGGCCCCGGCGGGCTGAACTGCCTAAACGGGGTCTTCGGGCAATGGACCGATTCCGCGCCGGTGCTTTATATTTCCGGGCAGGTAAAATTCGCAACGACGCTCGCATCGTGCCCGGAGCTCCCGCTGAGACAGCTCGGCGACCAGGAAGTCGACATCATAACATCTGTAAAGCATCTGACAAAGTACGCCGCAATGATAAAAGATCCCCTCGACGTGAAATACCATCTCGACAGGGCTATTTACGAGGCGACCCACGGCAGATTCGGTCCCGTGTGGCTCGATGTTCCGATGAACGTACAAACCGCCATGATAGACGAATCGGCTCTGAGGGAATTCGTGCCGCCGGCGCCGCCAGCGTACGACTTGAAAATCGAAGAAGTTGCAAGCCGCCTCGCCGCGGCAAAGCGCCCGCTTATCGTCGCCGGACACGGCATAAGGCTCGCAGGGCAAGTAGATAACCTCGCAAAATTTTCGGAAAAGTCGGAAATTCCAATCGCAACCACTTTCAACGGATACGATGTCCTTCCGACCGACGATAAAAACGCGGTAGGCAGAATCGGGACGGCCGGGCAGCGCGCGGCAAATTTCATACTTCAAAACTCAGACTGCGTGCTGTTTCTTGGCACGCGAAACAATGTAAGGCAAGTTAGCTACAACTGGGAAAATTTTGCAAAGCGCGCCTATAAAATAGTAGTCGACATCGATCCAGCCGAGCTCAAAAAGCCGCTCGTAAAACCCGACCTGCCCGTTTGCGCCGACCTTAGAGAATTCTTCCCGGCCCTCGCCGAGCGCCTCGGCGCCTTCAAAGCCGATAAAAAATGGCTCGACTACTGCAAAAATATGCGCGCCAAATACGCCTTTGAAAACGTCCCGGAATACAGGCAGGAAAAGGGCGCGCCGGTAAATGTCTACAATCTGACACACACTTTGACGGCTGTGGCAGATCCCGAAGATATTTTTGTCGTGGCAAACGGCTCGCCTTGCATATGCACTTGCCAATGCGCAGTGACAAAAAAAGGCCAGAGAATGTTCCTAAATTCCGGCGACGCCTCCATGGGCTACGATTTGCCGGCGGCAATAGGCGCGGCTGTCGCCAACCCCGACAAAAAAATAATATGCTATACTGGCGACGGCTCTATAATGATGAACATTCAGGAGCTGCAAACCATAAAAACCCACAACCTTCCGATTCGGATTTTCATCATAAGAAACGACGGATACTCCTCCATAAAACAAACGCACAAAAACTTCTTCAACGCAAACTATGTCGGCTGCAATGCGGAAAGCGGCGTGGAAACTCCGGACTTCTGCAAGGTCGCGAACGCTTTCGGCATAGAGGCGGAAAGGATTGAAAACGCAGACAATCTCGAAGAAAAAATCAGAACCATTCTAAAAAAACGCGGTCCGTATGTATGCGAAATTGTATGCCAAAACGACTATATGTTCTCTCCAAAGCTGTCGGCTAAGCAGCTGCCGGACGGAACAATAGTGTCTCCGTCGCTCGAAGACATGTATCCTTTCCTCGACAGGAAAGAATTCGAGTCGAACATGATAAAATAACAGCGGCAAATCTGCCGCATAGCTATCATATGAAAAACCCTCCGACAGTATCGGTGTTTGTGCCGTACTACAACGACAGAAATTTTCTGCCGCAATGCATTGAATCCATTCTTGCCCAGACTTTCAAAGACTTTGAACTGGTGCTCCTAAACCACGCGACAACCGACGATTGCCGCAGCATTGCCCATTCGTTTGCCGACCCGCGCATTATCCACATAGATATGCCGTCCAATCTGGGGGCGGGCTCCGGAATGTTGATTCTCGAATTTTTAAAGGCTGCTTCCGGAAAATTCGCAAAGCTTTTTTGCGCGGACGATTTGATGCGCCCGGACTGCCTCGAAAAACTCGTGGGCTACATGCAAAAACACCCCGAAACCGACGTCGCTTTTGGGGATATGGAATATGTTGATGCCCATGGCGACAGCTTGGGAGCAAGATGGTCTTTGCGCCGCCCGCACTTTGAGTTCGGGAAACCGCCGGAAGATTCTTTACACCTCCTATTTGAGAGCATTAGCTTCCTGCCATACCCATGTTCCATAGCAAAAACAGACGTTCTAAGAAAGGCGTCAATAGACAAGTCTATGATTATGCTGCTCGACGTGTCGCTGTGGGCAAACTTAATTATAGACGGGGCAAAAATTGACCTGATTCCCGAGCTTGTTGTCAATTACAGAATCCACGGCAAGCAGACTTCCGCCGTAAAAAACGAATCCCTCTCGGCGAGGAGATATTATTTTGAGGCGTTGAAGTATTACGATATTTTCTACCGCATAAGAAGTGTAAAGCTAATAAAGGCAATCTGCCCCGAATCCCCTTTCGCAAAAAAAATAAACTCCGAAGAAAAGAGACCGGAAATATTTGAATTCATAATAGCCTATCATTGCCTGAAATCCTTAAACAAGGCATGCGTCGCCAATGGATATGCCCATATGCACGACCTCATGCAAGACGACAACTCCAGAAAATCAATATCCGACGCATTTAATTTTGGCATACGCGAGTTTAGGGAAATATACTCGAACTCAGACCTATTCCCCAAGTCTCCAAAACAAGTAGGTTTTTGGGAATTGCTATATTTATTGTTGCGCCGACTCTGGATTATCGTAACCTTCAAAGAAGTAAAGCGTAAATGGAGAAGGCGAAAGATGCTGTCGTTATAGGCGCGCTGTTTTCTCCAAAACGCGCTCAGCCAATACGATAATGCCGGCACTCCGCAACTTTAAGCCATTTTTTGTCAACAGCAACCTGTCTATCGGGAATGTCCGATGTTCAGACGCTGACGGGCTGCTGCGCAATGCGGCGGGCAATACGGGAAACTCTTACATAACTTATTCTTTGATAAAAAGTACAGTTGGGGATTTGTCCGGGATATCGCACATTCCAAATATATACGAATACGATTTTAAAAACGCCGACCGCGACGCCGAAAAAGTAAAGGGCGAGTACACCCATGTCTTCCTAATCTTGCAGGATCAAATTCGCATTGAGGAATCGTACAATCTGAGGCTGCCATACGAAGGCATAATTTCCCTGCTAAAAAAATGCGGGAAGCCCGTCGTAGTCGCGGGGCTTGGGGCGAATTCTTTCGGCGGATTTGACCCAAACTTTCATAAGATGCTAAATCCTCAGCTGATAAGATTTCTCAAAGAGCTTTCAGACCTATGTCCAAACATCGGAATCCGCGGAGAATTTACTTCGGAAGTTCTCAAAAAGCTTGGGATTAGAAACACCCAGATAATAGGCTGCCCATCGTTTTTTGAAACCGGTCCTAATAGGGTCGTAAAGAAACCCGATTTTCAAAACCTAAAACCGGTACTCACAAGTCCACTTGCCTCAACAGCAGAAAATCTTCCGGCGGTAATGCAGGATCTCATGGAAAGGGACATAATAAACCTTTCAGTATTTGGCGCAATTCCCAAAATCTATCGTAAATGCGACTACAGGAGAGCCTTGCGTGGCGACCTGGGAATCTTCTTGAATCCCGAAAAATGGAAGGCATTTTTGCGCCGGTTTAACTTCGCGCTCGGCCCCAGACTGCACGGTTCAATCGCCGCAATAAACGCAGGGCTGCCCGCGCTCTGCACTAATGCAGACTCCCGCGCAACAGAAATGTGCAACTTCCTAAAAATCCCCCATGCGCTCGCAGACCTTCGCAACTACGAAAACCCAATAACGCCCTCCGAATTTTCAGCCCACCTAAAAAAAGCATACGAGGCATGCGACGTGGACGCAATGAACGCAGCATACCCCGCCCTATTCCAAAACTATAAGAATTTTATCGAATCGCACGGCATTGCGCTAAAAAGCGGAGAATGTATGAACGCCGATATGCTAACCGACGTCAAAATGTGCGGAATGATTGAGCTATCCTTGAGAAGGATAATCAGTAAAGCCTCCAACTCTGTCAAAAAAAGACTAAATTTGCTCAGAATAAAAAAGACTCCATAGCCCGTAGAATGAATCTTCCAGAAAAAATATCCGCAAAAGATGTGGAAGTTTGTGTGCTAACCTTTAACAGGTGCGCCCTTCTAAAACAAGCTTTGGAAAGCCTCGCCGGGCAAACGGCCGCAGGGCTGCTCGTATCGGTATACGACAACGCAAGTTCAGACGCCACCGCCGAAGTCGTCAAAGCGGCAGAAAAATCTTTTGGGGGAAACCTAAAATATGTGCGCCATGCAAAAAATATAGGCGCAGACGCGAACTTCCACGCAGCTCTCGACGGCGCCTCCCGCAAATACACAATGTTTATGCACGACGATGATATCGCCCACCCGAACTATTTGGAATACGCAATAGAAGCGATAAATAAATTCGGGAATGTCGCGCTGCTTGCCTCGGACTACACATGCGTAAAATTGCCGCCCAACTCGGCTGTTAAATTTAACCGACCCCAAAAGAAGGCGCTCGTATTCAACAATCAAGAAGAGTTTGCCGCATACATATTCTGCGACGGCAAAGCTTCATACTCGTCCGCCGTATACCGTACTGAAGACCTGCGCAAGTTTAACCGCCCCAATATCTACGGAAAAATCGGAGATACTCCCGTCATGATAGACACTTCCCGCGGCGGAAAAACTGTCATACTCGCCGACAAGAACCTGTATTTTTACCGAATCCACCCCAATCAAGATTCCCGCAACGCTTCAAATGGGCCGCTAAAAACAGAAATTGTAAACCGCAACCTCTTGTTTAAAGGCATTCTTGCAAATGGAACATTCTGGCATAAAGCGGCTTATCTGATATCATATGCAGAATGGCTGGCGCGGCATATAAAATTCGCCGGAGCAAATGAGAGCGAGAAAAGAGCCTTCCTAAAATCCCTCACGCAAGCTGAAAGCGCAGGGGCAATGTCAAAGATATACTCAGTCGCGGGGATTGGAGAACTTGTGCGAGGGTTAGTTAGGATTTTAAGAATGTCGCGCTTTATTATTTGGAGACCCGAAAAATTCTGACTTGAAAAATAATAGGCGCAGAAAACCTCTTCTGCGCCCTCTTTTTCAATCACACTCAGGAGCGGAAAAACCTATTTGGCCTTTGTTGAGCGATGCGCGCCCTTGCGGAAAATTCTGTCGTAATTATCCACATATTTTTGTATATTCGCCCCGCGGCGGATAACTTCGCCCTTGCCGCATTCGCGGCTCTCTTTTTTAGTGTTGTTCTCTTCCATTGCAATTCTCCAATAAAAAAAAACTTATTTATTACCGTCATCGTAAAAGTCAAGCCGCCTTTAAGTTAAAATAAATTTTTGCCAACATATTAGCTTTGAAACAGAGACCATCTTATCACAAAAAAATCTGCTTCTAATAATGAAGTGACGCATCTATTGCAATCCCGTTATCTACAATGACCTAAGCACTTTTCATTCCCAGTAAAACAATATGGTTGCCAGCATTGCGTGAGAAGTATTTTGGTTTGCCAACCTCCGCATAATCTATTTCACTTTCCTATAAATGCCAAAAAGCTCCGAAAATTTATGTGTCGACCTAGACGGGACTCTCATTATCTCGGATTCCCTATGGGAGCTAATGCTTAGAGCGCTTCGGCATAACCCGCTTTTCATTCTTTTAATCCCTATTCTCCTAATAAAAGGGAAATGCTTTCTAAAACGCAGGCTTTCGGAAAAATTCGGAAAATTTATAAAAAACCTCCCTTTCAATAGCGATGTAATTTCATATATCCAAAAACGTAAAAAGTCCGGAAGCAAAATATGGCTTGTGACAGCGTGCGATGAGAAACTCGCAAAATCAATAGCCGAAAAAACCGGCCTTTTTGACGGAATCTACGGGTCGTCTGAAAGCATAAATCTCAAAGGTGAAAAGAAAGCGGACTTTTGCGAATCCACCTTTGGGGTTGGGAATTTTGACTACATCGGCGATTCACTCGCCGATCTGCCCGTATGGAAGAAATCCTCCACTCCAATAGTTGTTGGCAGAAAAAATTTCGCGGAAAAAATACAGAATAAACTCGGCAAAAAAGTAGTCGCAATAGAAAGCGTAACGGAGATTTCTTTAAGAAACACCATTAAAGCCGCACGAATCTACCAATGGGTGAAAAATACCCTTATATTTGTAGCCCTGATTTCAAGCCACAGATACTTTATTTGGGGCGACGTAAAAAATTCAATAATGGCGTTTTTCGCCTTTTGTTTCTGCGCCTCGGCTCTATATATATTAAATGACCTTCTTGATATAGAGTCAGACAGAACGCACCCCAGCAAACATAAGCGGCCTTTCGCGTCGGGCGCGCTGCCTATATATTTTGGATTTTTACTCATTGCGGTATTTGCGTCCGCCTCAATATGCATGTGCGCAACCCTGCCTTGCGACTTTGCCATAATTGTATTGGTATATGCAGTTATCACTATAGGATATTCTTTCGTATTCAAGCGAATCCCATTTATAGACGTTGCGATTTTAGCAGGGCTGTACTACATGAGAATTTTCGGCGGATGCGTCGTTATCGACTGCAAAATATCGTATTGGCTTTCGCTATTTTCCATTTTCATATTCTTTGGGCTGTCGTTATTAAAAAGATACATTGAATTATCTGAAAGCACAGCCACCGCAAAAACAAGGGGGTATACGCAAAGCCATTTCAAATTTGTAAGGCTTGCCGGAATAACTTCATGCGCTTTGTCGCTCTTAGTTTTCGCAATATATACTCAGAGGGGTGCCAAAATATACTATGAATATCCCAACATGCTTCTGCTCGGCATAATTCCCATCGGATATTTTCTCTATAAAATATGGAAAGACGCAAACTGCGGGCTTGTCGACGCCGACCCCATCGTATATTCTTTCAGAAAAAAGTCAAACTACGCATTGATGGCATTGTTTGCCGCAATATTCGCCCTGGCAAAACCTTTCTAAGATGTCAAAAAATTTAAAAAAAATAACAATCGCGGTAGTAGCGTCGTTCTTTGCATTGCAACTCGCGCTGATTTTTGCAAGTTCCGGATTTCCCCTATCGGACGACCAGCAGACCTATTTAGACTACGCATCGGCATCGGCTTCAAGAAACGAATGGTTTCCGTCGGAGCACAATTTAAAAAACGATCTTTTTTTTGCGCCGGGATATATAAATTTCTTATTGTTTTACCATAGAATTTTCGGAACTTTTTCCGGGTTTGGCTTTGTAAACTTTATGATGTCTGCGGCCATACTTGCCGCAATATGTTCAATAGCGAAAAAGTTTTTCGGGAGCTGCGCCGCATGCGGGGCCGCGATAATATATGCGGCAACATACAGCAACTGGTTCGCTCCGATAGGGTATTTCTCGGAAATTCCCTTCGTGTTTTTCGTTGTGCTCGCGCTTGCCTTCGCATTGGTGCCGCAGGCTAAATGGGCTAACTATATACTTGCCGGAGTGCTAATCGCAGTCGGGAATTGGATACGCCCGCTTGCGCTTGCGTACTTTTTGGGAATTATACTATTTGCAGTATCTAAAAGAGAGCATGCCAAAGCACGACTCACAGCATTGCTTGTTTCTACATTAACAACCATAGTTGCAATCGGATTCTGGACAAAAGCTAATTGCGGAATATTTGCGTTCCAGTCTGCGACCTCCGGGCTAAACCTTGCCGGTAGCGCAAATAAATACGCCAACGGAGCCGTGGGATTTGGATTCGCTAATGACGATTTCTACATTTCCAGAACCCCTGGGAACTGGGAGAGTATGAATTTTGCCCAAAAAGACTCGCATCTTAGAAAAACAGCAAAAGAATGGATTTTTCAAAACCCTGCAAAATACATTTCACAAATCCCCTTAAAATCTGCATTGCTACTCGGCTTTGATACCTGGAGCGAACGCTTTGAAAAAGGATCTGGGCTATCCTCTGTCAAAGCGAAAATTGAATCCGACAAAACATTCGCATTAAAGTATTGCATCTTGCTATTATTAAAAAGCGTTGCATATTACGCCGCCATGCTGCTGTTCGCATTGTATATTTTTAAAAATTACAGAAAAATCTTATCGCCAGAAAATATAATAATCGCAATTCCATTCTTTGTATTGGCTTTTACATATCCGTTTATGATTACAGACAGATACCATTTCCCTATAATGCCAATTGTGTGGATTTTTGCCGGCGCGGAATTTGCAAAGATTGCATTTAAGCGCACTGAAAAAAACACTCTCGGGAATGGATATGTCAATGCCCCCAAAATTTCTTGACTGGAAATAGACACAACATATCTTTCTTATTATTTATTCGCTTTTTCGAGACGCCAAAACGGCTAAGTACATCATAAAATAGATGAGAATCTACAAACAGTTCATAAAAAGGCCGTTGGATATTATTGGGGCGCTTGTCCTAATGATTCTGACATTTCCGCTCTTTGTGCTCGTGTGGATTCTAATAAGAGTATTTATGGGTTTTCCCGTTATACTCCCACAAAAAAGAGTTGGGCTCCACGGAGAAGTTTTTACCCTGTATAAATTCCGGACAATGTCATTTGAAAAAGACTCTTCCGGCAAACTGCTTCCAGACGAAATGAGAATAACAAAGTTGGGAGCCTTCCTGCGCAAGACAAGCCTCGATGAAATCCCCCAATTTTATAATGTCCTTAAAGGCGATATGTCGTTTATAGGCCCGCGTCCGTTCATGGAATGTGAAATAAAGGCATTGAGCAAGAAGTCATTCAGACGCCACGACGTTCTGCCAGGACTAAGCGGGCTGGCTCAAATCTCCGGGCGGAACGAAATTACTGTCGAGGAAAAGATATCAAAAGACCTCGAATACGTAGACAACATTTCATTTCTTCTCGACGCAAAGATATTTATTATTACCCTCATAAAAGTTTTACTTTGCATCGATTCTACGCCTGTTAATAAAAATAGGCTAGACGGTACAAAAAGCGCATAGCATCTCCCCCCCCTATCCTTGCGCCATATAAATATTTCGCGCGCCATGCATATGGAAGGCCAGTCTTCAAAAGTTAGCATTATAATACCAACGCTGAATCGAGTATCTTCATTGGCGCGCACGCTTGGATTTATCTCAAAATCATCAATTCCGCCGGACGAAATAATAATCGTAGACCAATCCCCGAGAGATACGGCAGAAAAGACAAAAAAATTGTGCGACTCACAGACGCTTAAAATAAAATATATACATATTAACGAGCCCTCTCTTACAGGGGCAAGGAACGCGGGAATTGAATTATGCAAAAACGACATCGCCATATTTATGGACGACGATGTAGATATTGGCACAGATACCATAAAAAACATTCTGGTTTTATTCAAAGACAATTCGATTTCTATGGTCGCTGGGATAGACAGCGGATCTCCCATGAAAAGACTCTCCTTGCCAAGCCTTATTTTTTTTAGATCGTCTTTCTTTAAAAGATACAAAGGCCATGTAGCCATGGCTGGCTATGGCGTATTCCCGCAAAATCCCCAGGCAGAAACTCCAACAGAATGGGCAATGGGATTCTTTTTCGCTATAAGGAAAAGCCTTGCCCAAAAGTGGGGATTGAAATTTGACGAGAACTTGAAATACTATGCTTACGCAGAAGATATGGATTTTACATATAGATATTTCCTAAAATCAAGAGAGGAAAATCTTAAATGCATAATGAGCACGGCTGCAATCGTATTGCACAATGTCTCAAAAGAATACAGGCTTCCCTCTCGGCAAAGAACGCTTATGGAAATATGCCATAGAAGATATGTAATGTCCAAACACGGAAACTCCATTCTGAGAAAGCTTATAATGCTTTGGTCCGATATCGGTACAGCTATTCTTAGAATAAAACGGGGCGAACCGGCGTCTGACGTATTTAAGGCGATTGCATTTGCAATAAAATATAGGCGCGATATAAAAAAAGGAGTGTTTCATTACGATAAATTTATGTAATCCCTCTAAAAGCCATATGCCTGACCTCTTAAATTGCTCACATTTAAAAAACATAGCAAGGGCTCTGTTATTGTTGCAAATATGCCTCATTACGTGGCTGTGCTCGGGAACTCGGGTTGAGCATCTAATGCCAATGTTTTATGTATCCGCCACCCTATTCACCTTTACCACAATATCAGATCCGGATTTTGGCAGAAATATATTCCAAAAAACCCTATTTATTTCAATTATCATATTTTCAATAATTGCGATAATTCAATATGCCAATCCGTTCGCCGAACATATATACGAAGAAAAATACAATTATATAAAAAGTATAGACCACATACCGTGGCTGCCGACTTCCGTAATCGGCGAATTTTCCGATGGAAACCCAATGCGCTCAATTTGCATATTACTGACATCTTTTCTTACAGTAATAAGCGCAATATCGTTATTTAGAGAACGCCTGTTCGCAAGATTTGCCCTAATCGTATTTGCAATAAACTCGACTCTAATGGCAATTTTTGCGGTATACCAAGATGCGGCCGGATTTTCCGCACCTTACAACTCAGTTTATTCCACCGCCATATACTACGGTACTTTTTTCTTGGGCAATGCCGCCGGGGCTTTTCTGAATATGGGGATGTCCGCATGTTTTGCACTTTCCATAATATACGCGAAAAAGTCTAAAAGAATATTTTCGCTTTTATGGTTTGTTTTCGCGTTGGTAAATGCAATATCAGTTTACATATCAGACTCCAACGCCGCTATTATTATATGTATTTTTCTGGTTGGCTGCTTTCTGTTGTATATACTTTGGAAAATTATGTCACGAGCGGTTTCCGCAAAAACCGCCGCCGCGATATTAATATTTCTGTCAGCAATTCCATTGATTATCGCATTTAACTATATAGAGACAAATATCAATACGCGAACTGGAAGAGAAATAAAAAATTCAGCTTTTACAAGACTAGTATTTTACGAAGCTTCTATGAAAATAATATCGGAAAACCCGATATGGGGCATCGGCGGCGAATGCTCAAGATATGTTCTGCCCAATAAACTATCAGAAATTAACAATAAAAATAACGGCCTGCCTTCATTCCCAGACAGGCCGCACTCCGATATCATAGAATACACAGTAGATTACGGCATATTTGGAATTTTAGTTCTGGCGGCATGCGCGCTTGCATGGCTATCCGCAATATGGGGACACCGCAAAAAACTAAACTCTGCAAATTTTTTCCTAATTCTGGGAGTTATCACGTGTCTTATGCACGGATCTTCCGATATGGAGCTGCACATTCCATCAACTATGATTGCATTCGGTCTTTTGAGTGTATGGAGTTTTTCAGAGCTAATAAACAGGAGGCGCATACATGGTAAAAGCAGGTAGGATTTTTATAATACTTCTTATCCCCATTATAGTTGCAATATCATATTGTGCATTTTGCGATAGGGACTCTAACCTAGAAATCGCAAAAAAAATATATAGGGAATTTTCAGGTGGAGAGAAATACGCCCCCTCAATATATGAAAAATCAATAGTCGATCTTCCAAGACGCTTCGCAAATTCTATCAGAACTAATCCACAGTCGGCGGACATTGAGATTTTCCGCACATATTGCGCGATGTCGTCTATAAACGCCGTAATTTATGACGCGCAAATTCTTGAAATTCTCGATATTTTAATTGAGCAAAATAATCCCAAATACTTTGCCGAATTTTTAAAGCTCGCGAATTATTCGGACGACATTGTCCTTAAAATTTTTTATGCCATGAGAAACCCTGTATTCCGGGAATATTTCTCAATTAACAACTGCAAGTCCATATTTAAAAACTATCCGCAATACGCCTCGGCATTCTACTTCGGAGGCATAAATATTACAACAGACAATACGGAAAAAATTGAAAAGACATTTTATTACATTGGCACAAATAATTTTAATATTTCATGGAAACTAAAAAAATCCGTTTGGGGGAAATACGGATTCCCCGCAATCGCGTATATTGCCAAATTGCAGAATAAAGCAAAATTATACGATTATTATAAGAAAGAATCTATATCGCAAAGGCAGTTAAGCCTTATGTCAGCCGGAATTTTCGAGTACGTAGAATACGCGGCAAAAATATTCGCCATGTGCGGCGACCCAAAGATCGCGACTTGCCTAATCGACCACCTCCCAGACGGGAAAGAAAAAACACGCATTATAAAAGCCGTCATTAGAAATATTTTAGAATCAGAAGGCGGTCTTGATGCCGTAAGACAATCCAACTTTGGGAAAAACCTTCAATAGGGACGAACAGCTACGCACTAATTTCTCCGTTGCGCAACATCGTTCCGGGAATCCGAGGCGGAATAGGTGAAAATGCTGGCATATTTCCCCTGTCGTCTAATCCCATAGCTTCGCATCTTATTGCTACTCCGAACATAAAAAATCCGACAAAGCTTATTGTTCCTGGCCCAAACGGTGCAATTGGTTCGAACATGCTAACTATGTACAGTACCGCCATAATAAAATATCCAACCCTCCATATTTCGTACTTCCCGAATATCTGCATAGAAAACATTCCCTTCAAGACTCTCACCATAAAAAGCAGATATATAATAATAAATCCCCCGCCGCCAAGCAGTCCGTACGAAGCCAATATCCTAACCGGATAATTATGCACCATTCCGAAATCCTCGTTTCTGTAAAGCCCTCCAAATACCGGATTGGATATAAATTCTTCTATGCCCATTTTTAATAGAGTTATGCGCCCTGACGACAAAGCGTCTATATCAGCATATTCTTTATTCACTCCCAAAAACGCCTGCTTAATAAAACTAAAAGCATCGAATTTTAGGACAAGCCAACCAAGCACTATTGCAGTTATAAAAGTAAATACAGTAATATTTATTAGATTTTTTCTCCCTACATTGAAAAATTTCCTAATAAACAAAAAAGCTATACATAATATTGAAGCCAGAAGAGCCGCTCTTCCTCGCGATACTGAAATCATTATTATAAAAATTATAGCGCCTCCTATATTTAAGACGGTTGAAATTCCAAAACTTTCGGAAAACGCAAAGTATACTAGAATTACCGAGCAAATTGCCCATGTTATGCAAACAGCATTTTTATGGGAAAACAGGTATGAGTCGATTATCTCAAGACTCCCGCCGTACGATATTATCATATAAATACCCACCACCATAGACACTATTGCGTACCCATAGAGTATTATTTTTATCTGATATGGCCGGAAAGCGAAAGCAGTGCCTACAACAAAAGCCATCAATGCGCTGCCAAGCACATAAATATTCCCTAAGAACAACATGAATTCAGATATCGAAATAATTAAAGAAACAGCATAAAATAGAATCGCAATCTGATTTATTCTAAGCTTTATCAAGGAATCCATCAATGCTGAGATATTCACTATCCCCATAATTATTGTTATCCCAAGAACTACTAGCGAAAAATACAACCTGTCATCCGAAGTCTCATTCATAAAGGAATACACTCCAGTAAGCGAAGGCATATAAGACAATGAGCAGATAATCAGTGCCATCATCAAAAGTATCGCCATAAAAATATTGTCATATTTTTCCTGAAATACTGTTTTCATAAATTTTATATATTAGATTTTTTTAAGTTTTTGCTTTATCCAATTTGGAATTAACTTCTTTATTTTACGCTTTAACATCGGCAGCCATTCGATTTTCAGCCTCTCCGAATACAAACCAGATATTCCGGATTTCTCAAAAGCGCGCATGTATTTTGCCCTGTTCGGAGATTCCCTCATGGGAAAACCCAGTTGCCGGTTAAATTTAACCATTCCACTATAATCAACTAGTTTATCTTTCAATGAACAAAGCTCCGAAAAAAGCTTTTCGCCTTTATCGGTATTTACCGACACAAGTGATAATCCATTTTTAAAGTTAAAATCTCCGCCCCGAGACTTTTCAAAATCGGGATGGGCAATCTCCGCGCCCCATGCGTCGCCTATTGTAATATCAGAAACGCGCTCTGGGCGCGCATATGGGCACTTAGCGCAGGAATCCCTTATTATTTCTCCTTTCAGAAATAAATCCAGATACGCCGAATCATATAAAATTCCATTATGGGTTTCTCCGTTTTCCAATTCAAACGAATACTTATATTTCCCCCATGCGGCTATTCTTTTATCCCTAAAACAGAAATATTTTACCTTCGATTTATACTTTTTTTCTATCCGCGACAGCTCTGATTGGAACATTTTGAGGTTTGGAACCCCGTGGCAGATTAAATCAGTAGTATACAAGTTGTCGTATGGTTTGCCCAGATATCCGTATAGCCCCGATATATGGCAGGGCGTACCTGAAAATAAGACAATCCTGCCCTTATCAAGAAAACTTTTTGCCTTTTTGTAGGCAAACCCCATTTCACTCTGGACATATTTTGAACCGCTTAGCTTTGGCAATTCTTCAATATTATCCACTGCTATTGTAGACGGAATGAGCCTTCCATCATTTTCCGTATATGCGCAGCCAAATACGACGCCCCCTTTTTCAATGATTCTTTCCGCCAACGCTCTAAAAGCCCCTCCGGAAGTTGAAAGAGCAAGAGTATTTTCATCTCTTAGTTGGCAAATGTAAGCCGCGCGCGGATAGGCAAGTTCTGGATTCTCGAATTTGCAGACTTTTAGGCACAGCCCGCATTCTATGCATTTTGAGGTGTCTATATGCGGGAATTTAAACCCGGCAGAATCCTCCCGCATTTCAATCGCACCTTTGGGGCAGACATTCATGCACGCTCCGCACCCGCAGCATGAATACGAGTCTTTTACGAGATCTATCATTTTATTACGCCCAATGATTTTCTAAGAAACAATTTCGATTTTTCTATCTGTGGAACGAGATTGCTGTCGACTTTCTTAAAGTCAATACTTTCGTAAATATTCACAGAATCGCAGTTGTCGGCGTTCAATATTCTATTTTCCAATCCGGCAATATTTAGCAAATTGGGAATTCGAGTCCACGAGCCGCGCTCGCCGGCACTCTCCGAGGGGGAAAACGCCCAAAACTTGCGGTGATAAATCAGTGAGAAACTAACCGCATGGAACGAATCCGTGACTACATATTCCGCATTCGATATCAACCCGAGAAAGTCTTGTGGACCGGCATCAAGGCGAGTTTCAAAACCACTGAAAATATCGCGTAAATTTTTTATTATAGAAATTGCTTTTAACCCAGTCTTGCGTGATAGCCCCTTGGCAAATCTTCTCATTCCGGGAACATTGCCAATAAAATAACATAATATGTATTTTTCAGAATCAGCAGGCTTTGCTGCAATTTTATTCCATCGGCTTGCCGGCAATAGGAACACAGGGTCGAGCACACATTCGACTTCGCGGCCGCATAATTTTCTGAGATAGCCGGCAGATATTTTCTCCCTTGAGGAAAGCGCATCGTAACTTTTAACATTGCACCTTATAAATTCTTTTTCTGCATTCGCGAAATCCAAGCGTCCGAGGCTCGGCGCATATGCTATTTTTTTTGCGTTTTCGTTAAAAGTTAGAAAATAATTTTCGTCAAAATCCGCACATTTCACATTCCAAATTTGATCGCTTCCTGATATCAAATGCGTATATTTTTTAGAATCATTCGATAGTGCGACAATGTCGGATTCTCCATATTTTTTTGCGGTCAACCCAAGCTTGCATATTGCGAATTCCTCAAATTTTTTATATTTTCGCCTCAGCGCACATATATTCGCAAACGTCTGGATATCACGCAATGCTGACTTTATATTTTTGGGAAATTCAAACAGCTTATAAATTTTCTTTTGCGCACAGTTTTGATAGTCTATCACTTCCACATTATTTTCGCCAACTTCGTCCCTCAAAAAGCGGCTTAGAGCGTACGCCTGTAGAATCGAACCGTAATTTATGGCGCGATGGAATGTGATAATGCCTATTTTCATCTGCTCTTGTAAAACCTTAAACTACCTAAAAGACGAATCAAGTCAATTGTGCCGCATGCCCAAACGGCGCAATTTCACTATAGCAGAGCTTATGAAATTTTTCTTTTGTGCATGCGATAACCCAAACAAAAAAATTGACGCCCCCGCACCTAATACGGACAAAAAGCAAACACAAACACTCTCGCGCCACCCTCCGCTTATAAAATACTTAGAAATTGCCGCTACGCCGCACGCAAGCAAAGCTCCGCCAAACGACGGCAATATCACTGAAACTATATACTGTGAAAATGGTACTCCCACAATTACTTTTGCTATTCCTAGCCTCGCTATCAGCGACATCACACTCAGAAAAATTCCAACCGCCAGCGCGCTTTCAGGCGGATATCCGCTTTTAAAACATATATACGCCAATGGGAAATTGCAACATAGCAGCAATCCAACCGTTATTTGATAAAGGGCAATTCTGCCGCTCGCCTGCATTATTGTCATCAGCGGAAACGAAAATACGTCTATTAAAAGCTGGATTATCACAAGCCTTGTAAATATCACCCCATATTCGGGCACTTCCTTCAACCATATTTTCAGCACGAATTCAGTCTCTGCAATCAATGGAACCGCAAATATTAAAACGAGAAAAAAACCTAGCCGCGATGCATTTAAAGTCAACTTGCGGCATTGATCCAGATTCCCTTCAGCCCAGTATTTTACAATCTGCGGATTTGTCGCTAAAAGAAAATTTGTCGTAAAACTCGAAACCCCTCCGGACACTTGCACGGCAACCGCTCTTGCTGCGTTCACGGCCGCCCCAAAAAAATTATTTAACAGAATGCTTACAAGTGTGTTGCTAAATAACCATGCCACTCCGCCCCATATATTCCAAGCACCGAATAAAAATATCTCCTTAAACATCTTCCAATCCCAGAAGAAGGCGGGGCACGCCTCTTTATACTTTAAGGTATTATATATGGCATACACAAAAAACTTTATGCTCATAACACCCGCCAACAACATTCCGTAAAAAGAAATTCTCTCAAAGAAGTCCAAATACAACAAATAGACGATAAGCAGCTTCAATACAGCATCACTCACGCTTATTATGGAATAGACCTTCATATTTTCGCGCGATATTATCAGCGCCTCGTAAGGGATTAAAAATACCCCGATTAGAAATGTCGCAACTGTATATTGGAAAAATTCAAAGGCGGGCTTCTCCATTGCTGCGGGAATGTCCAACTTGTTTTCAAACACCCAAACTCCAACCGTCTCAGATAATATAAAAAGCGCCAGCACAATCCCCCCATACATGATCTGCACAAGATTGAATGTATTTTTCAGGGCGCGGGAATCACCCTTGCCTATTTCGTAATTAAAAAATCGGGTGACCGACGTTGTCATTGACGACGCGAAAAAAGAAAATAGCGAAACAACACCTCCTATGACATTTACAAGGCCGTAATCCCTCTCACCCAATGCAAGCAATAATTCTCTTGTAGTGAAAAAATTAATACCCATTACAAACGCCATGCGCACATACAACATCAACGTATTTGTAAGAATCCTGAGGTTGTTTTGGCGGATAATGTCTGGATTGGGCGTTCCCATCTTATTTTGATGTATAACAATTTATCTGGGCAGCTCTTATTCCCGCAAAGTCAATATTCCTAATATTACGCGATATCTTATCGTACAACCGAATATCGCGAATACTGTTTATTGCGCGGACCAACCCGTCAGCTTCACCAAACAAGAACACAATTCCCGTCTTTCCATCGACTACAACATCGCCTATGCAGCCAACTCTTTCGCTTATGATTGCAGGAATACCGTTGTTCAACGCTTCTTCAACAACAACCCCCCAAGTTTCGCTGTATGACGGCAGAATAAACACGTCGTTTTTCCTATAATAGCCCGGAAGTTTCGCATTTTCGACGGCCCCTGTAAAAATCACGTTTTTAGGAGCTATACTGCGCAATTTTTTATCAAGCTCTCCATATCCAACCATTGTAAGCGTGCAGTCGGGGAATTTTTCAAACGCCTTTACGAGACTTTCGAGATTTTTGCACGGTATGAATCTGCCAACATAAATAAAATTTCTAACTTCCTCTTTCGGCTCAAACGGCGGCGTTTCCACAACATTGTATACTCCGACTCCCTTCGTAATTGCCACTTCGCCCTTGTAGCCGAGTGCGTCCAATAATTTCCTATGCATTTGTCCAGACGCGTAAACCTTCGATATACGGCTTAGAAATATCCTCTTAAAAAATCCCTTTAAACCTCCCGTATCTGATTCCAATATGCTTGATTCCAATGTGAGTGCGTTTTTCTTTTTCGGAGATAAAAACGCACAAAACCATGTAATAACACTATCCCAACCACCAATTAGCATAGCGTTGTATTTGAAAGAAAAAATTATCCTCAACATCGCAAACATTTTCGATAATAAGCTTCTATCGCCAAGTTTTATGTAGTCAAAATTCATCTTCCCTTTATAGAAGTCGGCATTGCGCGTGGAGTCTCCACTTTCTGTAAATATCGCGAGAATCCGTTGCTTCTTATTTATTTCGTTATATAGATTTATCTTGTAAAACGACGGCAGATTCGTGACAAATATTTTATCATACGATACCATACTAATATATCTTTTGGAATTTTTGCGGCGGAACTATTTAGATTTGCAGGCTATATTGAGAGCTCTCGATTTTTATATTGTCACTACACTCTATACTAAGATATCTTTCAAGTTTAAAGAAAATGAATCTCCTGCAAATAAATACAGTTGGGAATATCGGTTCCACCGGAAGAATCGCAGAGCAAATCGGGTTAGAGGCAATCCGCAACGGCTGGAAAAGCCATATCGCATGCGCGAGGTCGGCGCAGAGCAAGTCCGAGATTATCCGCGTTGGCTCAAAATGGCATAGATACCCAAATGTTCTGTGGACCCGCATTTTCGACTCCGACAGCCCCCTCGCAAAAATATCCACTCTCAAACTTACAAACGATATAAAAAAGCTTTCTCCGGATATTATCCATCTGCATAATATACACGGATACTATCTTCACACCCCCACTCTATTGGAATTTCTCGGAGAATACAATAAGCCAGTCGTATGGACTCTCCACGATTGCTGGCCATTTACGGGCCATTGCGCCTATTTCGATTTTTGCGGTTGCGAAAAATGGAAGACGTTGTGTTCCAACTGCCCCCAGAAAAATAAATATCCCGCCTCATGGGTTTTTGATAGTTCTTCAAAAAATCATATCGAAAAAACTGCAATTATTTCAAAAATAAAAAACCTCACTTTTGTACCAGTATCCAAATGGATTGAGTCCATAGCGCTTGAATCGAAAGTAAAGTTTAAAAATATTCAAACTATCAGAAATGGAATAGATATCGGTGTATTCCAACCGTCTCAAAAACTTGCGGCTAACTCTATAAATAATGTGTTGTTTGCCGCAAACAAATGGGAACCGCGAAAGGGATTGAATTTTATTCCGAAAATCGCGGAACGCCTCGGATCAGACTATAAATTGACTGTTATTGGCGTAGATCGCCAACAAAAAAAATATCTCGAAGGGAAAGGCATAATTGCGCAAAAGCGCACAAATAATATCAAACAGCTGCGCGATATTTACTCGCAAGCCGCGGTTTTTGTAAATCCCACGCTTGAAGACAATCTCCCTACGGTTAACATGGAGGCAATCGCCTGCGGGACACCCGTGGTTGCATTCGCAAGCGGGGGAACCCCAGAAACCGTACCAAATGAAAAAGTAGGGGCGGTTGTCAAGCGCGGCGACATTGACGCCATGGTTTCCCAAATCAAAAAATTCTCCGCACTCGACAAGTCCGAAATTTCAAAAATATGCAGGCAAACCGCCATCGATAACTTCGACGCAAAGACCGCTTTCAAAAAATATATAGATTTATACGAATCTTTGTCGTAAAATCACAAAAGCTGTAAAGATCACTTTTCCGCCGCCGCTGTGCGCTCCGGATTATCGCCGAGGGAATCGAAAAATATCCAGTCCAGATTTTCGGGATCGTCCGCCACGTCCGCCTCAGTCCAGCCGCCGCCGAGAGACTTATACAGCATTATTATATATCCTATAAAATCCTTGCGGCTCAACACTTGGTTCTGCGCAGACGACAGCATCGACCTCTGCGCTTCAAGCAAGTCTATAAATTCTATCTCACCCTGCGTGTACAGCTCGCGCGAGAGCTCAAACGCCTTGCGATAATTCTCTACCATTCGGTTTAAGTACTCTATACGCGCGCGCTCCTTTTCGGCAGACACCAATGCGTCCTCCACTTCCTTTACAGCAGTCAGCACTGCGTCCTCCCAGTTTACCCCAGCCTCGCGGGTCAGCGCCTCTTGCAGCTTGACATTGTAAACGGTCTTGCCTGCCTGAAATATGTTCCATGTCACATTCGGCCCGACCGACCAGCTTCCGTACTGGTTCTGCACTATGTTGCCAATCTTGGGAGCCTCGTACGATATGTTGCCTGTTATGGAAAACTTCGGATAATAGTCCGCACGGGCATTGCCTATTTTGGCGGTTGCTGCATGCAGTTTATCCTCCGCCGCAATTATGTCCGGCCTCCTTTCCAGCAACTCAGCCGGCACAGATATCGGAATATACTTTTCCAGCGCCGGCAGCGGCCCGACATCTGAAAGCTCCTTTTCAAGTGCGCCAGTCTTCAAACCCAGCAGATATTCCAGCGCATGCCTCGTAAGCTTCAATTCCCTCTCCAATACGGGCAGCTGCGCCGACGTGCTGTCCACCTGCGCCGCCGCCCGGACTGTATCGAGCTTCGACACAAACCCGGATTTCTGGCGAGCAAGCGTTGCGCGGTAAGTCCCCTTTTGCGTTTCAAGATTGCTTCTTGTTATCAGAATCTCATGCTGCACGCACCTATATGTAAAATAGTTTTGCGCAACCTCCGCCGCAACGGATATGCGCGCCGCAGCCTTGTTGGCAATCGCCGCCTTGTAGTCCGCCGCAGCCGACTCTATACCGCGCCTGACTCCGCCAAACACGTCTATCTCCCACGCAGTAGACGCCCCCATCCCGTACGACGTTGACGTCACGTCTATCGGGTGCCCGTTCTCAGACATTCCGGCGTTTACGTCCACGCTCGGGAAAAATCCGCTCTGCGTTACTCCCAGAGTCGCCCTCGCCTGCGCTATGCGCTCCGCAGCAAGGCGTATCGACAAATTCCCTTCAAAAGAGCGCTTTATCAATGATGTCAGAACGGGGTCGTCAAATATATCCCACCAAGTCGCAAGCTCCTCAGGCGTCATTCTACGCGGGACACCCAAGTCTGTTATGCTCTTGCCGTCAGCCTCGTTGCTCCACTTATCGGGCATATCGGCCTTAGGCGTCTCAAAATCGGGACCAACCATACAGCCGCTCAACCCCGCCGCTAATGCCGCAACCAATGCAAAAACCGCATTCGCCTTTATTTTCTTCATACTATTCATACCTCAACGCCTCTATCGGATCCAACCGCGCCGCCTTCCATGCGGGATAGTACCCGAAAATCACCCCCACTATCGCGGAAACACCAACCGACAGGCATATCGCATAGTACGACATCGCCGTATGCCAGCCCATCTTTGCCGCCATTAAAACCGAAAGCCCATGCCCGAGCGCTATGCCTATTATCCCGCCCAGTATGCAAATTACTATCGACTCCACCAAAAATTGCCGGAGTATGTCGCGCGCGCGCGCCCCGACCGCCATTCTAAGCCCGATTTCCCTCGTGCGCTCCGTCACCGAGACAAGCATTATGTTCATAATCCCAACCCCACCGACAAGCAGCGACACAAACGCTACGCACATCAGCAGGTTCGTCACGCTTTCTGTCTGCCGCTTAAGCATGTCGGCAAACTCCGCCATCGACCTTATTCGGAAATCGTCGTCGTCGCCTTCGTTGAGTTTGTGCATTTCCCGCAATACCCCACGGACTTTTTCTATCGTCTCGTTTACGTCGTCGGGGTGGGCAACCGACATTACCATGCTGTCTATGTTCGCAAACCTAACGGGCGGAATCGTATTGTACGCCTGCGGATACAGGCTTACTCCGCTCGTATAAATGTCGGACGCAGAAGTCGTAGTGCTTGTAGACGTGTCGGTCGTAGTCCCGACCGCGCTGAGGGAAGTCTGACCCGCGCCTTTTAGCCTCGCTTTCATTGTAGTCCACGGCAATATCACGCAGTCGTCCATATCCATTCCCATCATGTTCGCCCCGCGGGATTTCAGCACACCTATTACTTTAAACACCACGTTTTGTATCCGCAGGTCTTTGCCAACGGGATTCGCCCCGTCGTAGAGCTCGCGCACTATCGTTTGCCCTACAAGGCAGACTTTCGCCGCGCGCTTGACATGAAAAGCCGATATAGGCTCGCCGTCTTCTATCTTCCAGCTCGATATTTCCAGAAAATCCTCGTTGCCGCCACTTATGCTGAACGGGCGCCAGTTCTTGTTGCCGTATATTATTTGCCCGCGGACTGAAATCTGCGGGGATATCGCGGTGACAGTCGGGCAATCTTTCTTTATCGCCTGGGTATCCGCGACAGTCAGCGTCGCCCAAGAGCCCGATCCGCTGTTTATGCCGCTTCTCGTAACCGGCCCAGGCCACACTCGAATCGTGTTTACCCCCATCTCCGAGAAATTGTTTTCGAGCGCTACTTGCGCGCCGTTGCCTATCTCTATAACCGCAATAACCGCCGCTATGCCTATGACTATGCCGAGGGTCGTCAAAAACGTCCTGGTCGGATTTCGGGCTATTGATTTAAGCGCCCACTTTAATACGCGAAACCTTTTCATTTCCTTATCACCGTATCGTCGGATATTTCCCCGTCTACGAGCCGAACTATGCGTTTGGCGCTGTTTGCAACGTCCATTTCATGTGTGACAAGCACTATCGTCACACCCTCCGAAGCGTTTATCTCATTAAATATTCTGAGAATCTCATCGCTCATTTTTGTGTCGAGATTGCCCGTGGGCTCGTCGGCAAACAGTATGCGCGGATTATTCACAAGCGCGCGCGCTATCGCAACTCTTTGCTGCTGCCCGCCGGACAGCCGCGACGGCTCGTGGTCCATTCTGTCGGCAAGCCCCACCCTTTCGAGCATCAACTTGCCGCGTTCCACCATCTGCTTTTCCGAAAGGTGGCTCGCTGTGTACCCCAGGGGCATTATTACGTTTTCAAGCGCCGAAGTGCGCGGCAGCAGATTGAAATTCTGAAATACAAAGCCTATTTTTCGGTTGCGGACGTCCGCACGGCCGTCGTTGGAGAGCCTCGATATTTCCTCGCCGTCTAGCCAGTATTCTCCGGAAGTCGGCCTGTCAAGGCAGCCAAGTATGTTCATCAAAGTACTCTTGCCCGACCCTGACGCGCCGGTCAAGGCAACCATGTCGCCCTTCTCTACGGACAATGTTATGCCTTTTAACACGGGCAGCTTTATGTCGCCCATGACATAGGTCTTGTGAATGTCTTTTAGCTCAATAAGCCCCATCGCCCGGCCCTATCGTTTTTTGCGTTGCGGCATCTTAGGCATAAAAGGATTTTGCGAAGTAGTCTTGCCCTTTGCAATCTCCCCGCCCGTAATGACCTTCATGCCTTCTTTTATTTCGGGCGACGACACCTCCGAATAGGCTCCATCATTTATGCCTATTGTAACGGCTATCGGTCTAACCTTATTTTCAGGAGCTTGCACCCAAACCAGCCTCTTGCCTTCGGGGACTTCGGCGCTTACACCTTCAGCCAGCATTGACACGTCCGGTACCCACCTCAGTGCGGAATTCGGGACAGTCAATACCCCCTTGCTCTGTTTTACTATGAAGCTCAAGTTGGCTGTCAGATACGGCAAGAGTTTCCCGTTGGAATTGTCGGTCGAAACTTCCACTATGTAAGTTACAACATTTTGCGACATTGTCGCATTCAACCTAACCTTATTGACTTTCCCCAAGAACTTTTCCCCAGGGAAAGCGTCCACTGTAAATTCAACGTCCTGTCCCTTGAAAATACTGCCAATGTCGGCCTCATTTACGGAAGCCCAAACTTCCATTCGCTTCAAGTCCTTGGCTATCAAAAACAGAGAACTTGCGTTCATGCTCGATACGACCGTCTGACCCACACTCACTATTCTGTCGATTACAACGCCGTCTACCGGAGCTTTTATGACGCAATATGAAAGGTTGCGCCGCGCGAGCTTTACGTCGGCCTCGCAAGAAACGACTTCCGCGTCAGCCTGCAATATTTGCGCGCGCGCGACGTCTATCTGCGCCGAAGTCTGCTCCCATGCCGACAGGTACGAGTCGTACGATGCCTGCGATAGCGCCTCCGAAACCCCAAGAGCTTTTGCGCGCTTCCAGTTTCTCTCCGCCTGCCTCAAATTGGCCTCCGCAACTTTCAGATTCGCCTGCGCCTGCTTCTGTGACGCCTTCGCCTTTTCAAGATTCGCCTCCGCCTGGAGAAGGTTGGATTTCTGGATTTCGTCGTCAATCAGAGCAATAACCGTTCCCTCAGATATCTCGGAACCGTAGTCAACCTCTTTCCCGGCGTTGTCCTTCCCAAAAGAAACTATTTCTCCGGACACGCGCGCGCCGACATTGACAAGTTCCTCTGGCTCAACTGTACCTGTGGCGTCTATCGTCAAAACCATATCGCGTTTTTCAACGTCGGAAGTTCTATACTCAACGGGAGCGGACGCCTCGCCGGCAAAATAATAATACGCCCCGATTCCAACCGCGGCCAATACGCATACCCATATCAATACGCGCCTGTATTTCCCCATTATTTTCAAAATTTTATCCTCCTTTATTTATAGTCTTATAAAAAAACGCTCAGTTTCTTTTCAAAGTTTCTTAATTTTATAGTTTACCGCACTTTTAATAGCTTACGTTATCGGTATTTGCGAATACTCGCTCCTATACGCGCTCGGTGTGGAATCGAATGCCTCTTTGAACTTGCGGCAGAAATACGGCAAGTCGGAAAATCCGCAAATTTCCGATATTTCGCCCGTTGAAAACGACGAAGTCGCAAGCAGCCACTTGGCGTATCTAAGGCGGGTGCCATTTATGTATTCAGTTGGGGTGCAGTTCAAATACTTGCGCATTGCGCGGTTTATATACGACATATCTTTGCCGCATATTTCGCGGAACTTTTCCAGCCCAAGCGCGAGATTCTCGGGGTTGCGTATGCGCTGGCACGCGTCGGAGAGCCATTCCGGCATATTGCCGGGTAGCGCAGAGGCAAATACGTTTTTTATCTGCCAATACAAATTTATTAGAAATCTATAAATCGCCATGAGGGAGTCGTTCTGCCATACCAGCTCCGACGCGGCGCGGTCGAGATACGCAGTCTCAAACGACGACAATTTTAGAGACATTCCGCCGAACTTTTCCCTAAAAAATTCGTCCTCCTCAGACAATACGTCGCGAGTAAAGCGCGCGAGCACGTCCTTGGTTATCGCAACGTACGAGAAATCTATCGTAGAATTGCGCGAAGGCTCTATAACATGGACTTCGTTCGGGCGGGATATAAACAGCAAATGCTTGTTAAAATACCTTTCCTTCCCGCCTGAAATCAACATTCCCTCGCCCGACCTAATCCATAAAATCTCGACAAAATCGTGCCTATGCAGGCCGACGCAATGAGACTTGTCGGTCTTGCCGTGTACCACTCTAAAATACCTGTTCCCCTTTAAATGCGATTCCTCGCTAAATTCGGTCACCCCGTTTTTCATATGTATCTATAAAATAGCCAAAGTCAAAATAGAACAAAAACCCTCCGATACGCAAACAAAATTTATAATCTAAACAAATTTTTCCGTGTTGTCGCACTCCTTCCCGTTTTTGCTTTTTATTTTTTTTGCAGAGCTGTCGATAAAATCCCCCCGCGGTTTACATAAATCCAAAACCCCGTAAAATATTGGAGAAAACAAAAAACGCACGCTTGCTTGCCATGCACACCAAACGCGTTTAGACTCCCATCCGCTTGCCATTAGATTATGCCTTAGAACGCCGGACTTAACTGCATGTTGTTTGGGCTTCAACACTTACACTTGCTATATTGCACATCATAAGCACCGTTAAATCCGTTATCTATTGACAGTGCCTGTTCGCAAAACGTTTGACAAATAAAACATGCGTATGCTACAAAAATAAAGAAATGGATAAATTATTAGACATAATAAACATTATACTAAAAAATCGCGGTAAGCCTACCATGAAACAAATTTCGGCAGACACAGACCTCCGAACCGACTTGGGCTTTGACTCGCTGGATTTGGCCGAATTGACAGCAAGAATAGAGGCGGAATTCGATGTCGATATTTTTGAAGACGGCATTGTATTTAAAATATCCGATATTTTGGAGAAAATATCCAAATGAATATAGAAAAGCTTTTTTATATCGACGATTTGGATAATAAAAAAATATCGTATAAACGCTTCTTTTCAGACCTATCGGGCATAAGCGAAATCTCCATCTTGTGCAAAAAAAATTCAATCTACGAATACTTTCTATACATCTCCGCCTCCCTAATATCCGGAACACCCATTGTACTGCTCGACTCCGACCTGTCCGACTCCGAAATAAAAGAACTTTGCGGCAACGACAGCTTCCTTCAAAAAAATAATGTCAATATTCCACAAGTAACGTCTTTTGAAGAATTTCTTAGCCTTATAAAGGCGGGCGCAAGCTCATGGACTTGCACGCTCTTTACCTCCGGAACTACCGGAATCCCAAAACGCATATCGCACTCTTTGAAATCTTTGGCAAGGCAAGCGAAGATTTCCCCCAAACACTCGGACGACATATGGGCATTCGCCTACAATCCAACACACATCGCAGGATTGCAGGTGTTCTTCCAAGCTCTCTTTAACGCCAATACGATAGTCCGCCTATTCGGGCTTCCCGCAAAAGAGCTAATAGAAACTATACAGAGAGAGTCAATTACCCATATCTCGGCAACGCCGACATTTTTTAGAATGTTGCCCGCGCCCGAAAAACCGATTCAATCCGTGCGCGCAATCACCTCAGGCGGGGAAAAGTTCGACGCGCGCGCAATGGAAAAACTCTCGAAGGCCTTTCCTTCGGCTCGCATCTCCAACATTTATGCCTCCACTGAAATGGGGAGTGTTTTGGCCTCCAAAGGCGATATATTTACTCCGGACGAAAATACCAAAAAACTCCTGCAAATTAAGGACGGCGAATTATGGATACATAAATCTCTCGCAGGGGAGTCGGAAAACATAACTTTGTCGGGAGAATGGTACAATACCGGAGACTGCGTGGAAATTATTTCAGAAAATCCCCTATCTTTTAAATTTTTATCTAGAAAAAATGAAATAATAAATGTCGGGGGATACAACGTAAACCCAAACGAAGTCGAGCAAGCTTTAATGGAAATCGACGGCATTCGGGGGGCACGCGTCTTCGCAAAGAAAAACAGCATACTTGGGAATATAATATGCGCGGAAGTCGTATCCGAATCAGAGAAACTCGACGAATCCTCTATTAGAAAGCACCTTTCAAACCGCTTGCAAGCGTTCAAAATACCTCGCATAATAAAATTCGTAGAAACTTTAAAATCCACCAATACGGGGAAACTATCAAGAAAACCATGAAGAATATTTTGATAACGGGAATTTCCCGAGGACTCGGCTGCGAGATTGCAAAAAAAGTCCTCTCAGAAGGAAACACGGTATATGGCATAAGCCGCACTCTTTCCAGCGAGCTTAAAAAACTCGACGGCGATTTCCCCGGAAAACTAAAATTATTGCAGTTCGATTTGTCCGACACGGACGGCATATTAAAAAGCGTATTCAAAGACTTTGTCGGCATGGACACTCCCCTGCACGGATATGTTAACAATGCGGCAATCGCCTACGACGACATCGCAACAAACATAAAAATGCCGCCGCTGCTGGAAATGTACAAGGTAAACGTATTCTCGCCAATGATTATGGCAAAATACGCCATCAGGAATTTTATTCTCCACAATACAAAAGGCTCTATTGTCCATATTTCATCTATAAGCGTCCATACGGGATACAAGGGGCTTTCAATGTACGCCTCAACAAAAGGCGCAATCGAGGCTTTCTCAAAAAATATATCGCGCGAATGGGGGATAAGGGGAATTCGCTCAAACGCCGTTGTCGCAGGATTTATGGAAACCTCTATGAGCGCATCGCTGACTCCGGAGCAAAAGCGCAAAATTTTTAACCGCACTTCGCTAAAAACGCAAACGAGCGTTGAATCAGTGGCGGCTACAGTTGGCTTCCTTCTATCCGATTCGGCACAATCCATAACCGGCCAGAATATATTTGTCGATTCCGGAACGATTTAGGCAATGGACAACATAGTTGTATGCCAAACCAATGATATGCCCGATTCCGAATGGCTAAAATATGCGGAATCGTTTAACTGCGTTTTTGAAAAAAATTTTACCGCTGAATTTTTCAAGAAAAAGTATCTCGCACGAGGCGGAAGCCCGTCATTTCACGCATTGTTAAAATCCGATACGGGCACTGTTGCAGGTGCATGTTCGGCAATGCCAATGACAATTCTCAACAAAGACAGTAAAATCCGCGCGGCTCTGCTTGTCGACGTTTTTATCCTAAAAGAGCACAGAACCAACCCTCTGACTCTCATGAAAATGTACAGGCGCCTTACCCAAAAGCTTAAAGAATGCGGAATTGATGCTGTTCTGGCGGTGCCGAATGCAACAGCCTACCCTTATTGGAAAAATATAGTGAAATTCTCGGATATAGGCGATTTGGATTATTGGGTGCTTCCGCTAAAAGTCGGCAATGTACTAAAAAAGTTCCAATTCATCAATCCGCTATCAAAGTTTGTATCGTCAATTATGCTGTCTCTTTCCAAGTTGCTGGCGGCTTTCTTTAAAGGCAAAAACCATTGCCCGTATTCTTTTTCAATCGAGACCGACTGCGAATACTTAAAAAGGCGCTTCCCTTCCGGCACATATGCGAGAGCACAGCGTGGAGATTGCGAATATTGTTATAGAATATGCGACGAAGACGGCGTTTCTACAGCATATCTTATGTATTTCATGGAGAACTCCCGCAGGACACTGCGGGCTCTCAACACCGCCATTGAAGATATAATTGGAGAGAATCCGGATATCGTCATATATGTTGGAAAAATTCCGTTCATAGAATCCGCCCTGCTCAAACTGCCACGCAAACTTGAGCCCAAGCGACTGCCGCTCATGCTTGACTGGCTACCGGAATCCGGGCGGCCGGAAGGCATTTTAGACGTGCAGGAATGGGACTTTGGCTTATCAAACTACGACGTTAGATAATATGAATATCCTTACTTTTGACATTGAAGAATGGTTTCATTTACTTGAAACTGCTGAAACTGAAAACCCAAATAAATGGGACAACTTCGAAACACGCATTTACAAAAATACCGACAGAATCCTCGACGCCCTTGAAGGCTCAGGCTCAAAAGCTACATTTTTCATCGTCGGCTGGATCGCAAAAAAATATCCCGACATCGTAAAAAAAATATCGGAGAAATACGAGATTGGATCCCATACAGGAATCCATAAACCCGTATGGGCGCAAAGCAAAAAGGATTTTAAAGACGATGTATGTGAAACCGTAAAATTATTGGAAGACATTTCCGGCAAAAAAGTCCTATCTTTTAGGGCTCCAGGCTTTTCAATCCGGCAGTCGGAATTATGGGCTTTCGATATCCTTGCCGACGAAGGCATCGTCTACGATTCCTCAGTATTTCCAGGCGCGCACGCGCACGGCGGAATTCCCAATGCGCCGTTTTCGCCTTTTAAAATAAAATGCCATTCCGGAACCATAAAAGAATTCCCGATATCTGTTAAAAGAATTTTCGGAAAAAACATTATATTTTCAGGAGGCGGATATTTCAGGATTACACCGTATCCATTCATAAAAAAATGGATGAAGCAGTCGGATTACAATATCTCGTATATACATCCGCGCGATATGGATCCATCACAGCCGGTTATAAAATCCCTATCCGCCTTGCGAAAATTTAAAAGCTATTGCGGCCTAAAAACTGCGGAAAAAAAATTCAAAAAAATGCTAGGCGATTTTAAATTTTTGGATATATCCTCGGCGGACAAATCGATAGACTGGGAATCCTCAATAAGTAAAGATATTGCCAATATTTCACAAAACCCAGTTGCGCATTAACCGCCCCCAAATACCGTTGACAAGCAGCCCCAGCAACATACTGTGTCGATTTAATACAGCCCCATTAATAAAAAAATGAACCTGCTTAAATTCAAGCCCATATACGAGGAACGAATCTGGGGCGGACGTTCCTTTAAGACGCTTTTCGAGAGGATTATCCCCAAAGGGGTCAGAATAGGAGAATCTCTTGAAATTTGCGATTCCCCCAAAAGGTCGTCTATAATCTCGGGCGGAGAGTTTGACGGTTGCACGCTAAGGCAAATCATTGAAAAATATCCCTCCGATGTAATTGGCCCAGGCTGGAATCCCGAAAGATTTTTCCCGATAATTGTAAAGCTCCTCGACGCAAGGCAAAGGCTCTCATTGCAAGTCCACCCAAATGAAGCTTCGGAAAAGAAATACGGGCTTCCCCGCAAAAACGAGGCTTGGTATCTTTTGGACTGCGGCGTAAGATCACGCTTCATTGCGGGGTTAAAACCGGGAGCCACTTCGGAAAACATAAAAGAGGCAATATCAGCAAAAAATATCGAAAAACTTCTCGAATTCCGCGACTCCCACGTGGGAGACTTTATGTTTGTGCGCGAAGGCACAGTCCACTCGCTCGGCGCCGACAACATCGCTTTGGAAATTCAGGAAAATTCCGACAGCACATACCGCCTTTACGATTGGGATAGGACGGACTCCGACGGGAAGTCTCGCGCGCTGCACATAGCCGAAGCGATAGACTCCGTCAACTTCGACAATCCGACGGTCGAGCCTCTATCTGAAAACGATACCCCGGTACGTATTTTATGCGATTACAAAAATTTTAAAATTGTGCGCTTGCGCCTGAAAGCAGGGGAAATCACAACGCTGCCCGCCCGCGAAGAGCCCAAGATTATATCGCTCGTTTCAGGGAAAATAGACTGCGGCGGAATTTGCATGGAAGCCGTCGAAAGCGCGCTCGCCCCCTACGGTGCAGAGATAAATATACGGGCGGAAGCGGACTCCGCCATGCTGGTTACAGAAAATTTCGCAAAAAACAAATAATCCCCAGAGAACGGAATCCTTAAAATCTGCGTATTTATAATGCAATAATAAGAATTCCGGCCAGATAGTCGCAATATTCCATTTAAGCCAAAACCGCGTACGGAAAGCAAAGCAATATGCTTCTCAATTGCGCAGAATTAAATATACCGGATATTTTTACTATATGAGTCAGGCTCTATTTTTTCTCAAAAAAAATTGAGGCATCTTATAAATAGTTTAGTGCGGAAGAATAATGCTCCATACTTGCCGGCTAATTATATCGATAGCCAATATCACCGGAATAATTGCATTTAAGAAATGAAATAAAAATTCCGTAATTTAATTAAATTTCCTCCTATTAAACAGGATAATAACGCTTCGAGATTTCTGCTGAAAAATTCTGTACGCTTCAAGGGGCAAAGTTTTTTTTGCAGACACTAATATCGCAAGATTCTGAATCCTTAATAATTATACGCAAACAATTTTAAAATACGGACCTTTCGCGCCAGTATACATATACCCCAATAGAAAGCTTGACAAATATGGGAAAATTTCCGCTTTTATTATTTAACATAACGATTTCACCGAAAGGAGATATAAAATGAACGTCCCCGTAAAAAGAAAACGCGCCGTAATGATGGAATATGTTATTATCGCAGTACTAATTGCGGCAGCAGTTGTAGTCGCCGTAATAATGCTCGGCAAAAACGTATCCTCCGAAATGAACGTTGCAACCCGCTCTATGAGCGACGCAAAAGCCGCCGTAAGCGCGCAAAAAGATATCAAAACCCAGGCGGAAAAAGACGTCAAGAGCGCCGAAGAGCACCGCAAGGGCATGCACAACTACGACCAATAGCCCATTTGAGTTGTCTGCAATACATTGCCCGTTTGGGTATAGATTTTAATCCGTAATATCGAGACGGGATTTGCGCGGTTTTCGCCAGTCCCGTTTTTTGTGGAAATGGAATCGTTGCTTATCGCAAAATTCGTCTTGGCGACTCCATGGTTGGTTTATCTTGGCGTCAAGGACTACCGCACGCGCAAACTCCCCAACGCCGCAACGCTCGGGGGGGCTGCGGTTATGTCTGCGGTTGCGCTCGGCGTCGGCGCAGATTATTTTTTTGCATCAATAATAACAGGCTGCCTGTGCGCGCTGTTTTTGCTGCTACCATTTTTTCTAAGGGCGGCGGGCGCGGGCGACGTAAAAATGCTGTTTGCATCGGGCATAATCGCCGGCCCCGGGAACACACTCAACTTGATTCTGCTAATATCGTTCGCAGGGCTGATTCTCGCGCTGGGAATGCTCGCTTTCAAGGCGGTAAACCCCGCGCGCCTAAAACACTACGCAAGGTGTTTGTTAGACTTCCGGTATGACCGGGAAAAAGGCAAAGAGGCGCTGCCGCCCCCGGATTCCGAGGCATGCAGAGTTCCATTCGGCGTTGCAATCGCGGCGGGACTATTCATAAACCTTTCACTGCAACTGTTGGCCGCGCTCGCATCGGCCGACGCCCTGTAAAATGATAAAATCTGCAAAATCAGAAAGCGGAGCAGTCCTGTTGGAATTCGTACTGTGCTTTCCAATACTGATGGTTTTGTTTCTTTTTGCGGTGCAGTTTTCGTACATAATGATTGCGTGGCAAGTAGTGCACTATTCGGCGTATATGGGCGCGCGTTCGGCTATGACGGAAAATGTACTTCAGAGAAAAAGTAAGGCTGAAAAAGTCGTAAAGCGCATTCTCGCAGTCGTATCGGCATCGCCCACAGACTCCAAGGACGCAAAAGACAGGGCAAAAGACGAATATTCAAAGCTCGACGGCTGGGGCTGGCTTCCAAACACAAAATTTCTCGACCAGCAGGTGGACGTCGATATTTCCATGACAAACCTCGACCCGCGCGGCGTAATCTGCACGGTAAAATTCAAGGCGCTTTTGACAGTCCCCGTTGCCGGAAGGCTCATAAGCTTTTTCGCAAAAGAGGATAAAAGCGAAGATGAGCAAAAATGGGCGGATTCGCTCGACAAACAGGAATACGCTCTCAATCCCGCGCTTTTGGATTATTCAAACGAAATCGAGCTCGACGGCGGGGATAAAAAGGAAAAGCTTAAACTTCCGTACATAACTTTAACCTCCACAAGCGCGGTTGCGATTCCATACTCCACGCTAAAATACCCCATTGCTTTGGAATGAAAAAATCAACCGGCATTCTGAATGTTTTTATGTCCAAGTGCGGCAGCCTCTGCCGCGACTCGGACGGGGCGGCGCTCGCAATCACTCTCGCGTTCATGCTTCCGGTATGCATTCTCTTTGTCGGCATTTACGGAATCGGCGAAGTTGTAAGGAACAAAATTGAACTGCAAAATGCCGCAGACGCCGCAGCGTACTCGGCGGCTGTCGTCCAGGCCGACTACCTAAGCCGCATGGCAACCGTCAACAAGGCTATGGCTTGGACATACGTCGATCTCCAAAAGCGCTCGCTCGACGCCGCAATGGATATGTTCTGCGAATATGTAATCAAGCAGTTCATCGAAGACTTAAACAATTGCAAAAAATGCAATACCCCGTGCCACATGCACGATCCGGGGGTAAACTATAATTGCGGCACTGACGTGCTTGTAAGCGGCATCGCACTGGACCTGACTGGATGCGGCGTAGGCATTCCTTTTGTCGCCAAAGATTTCAACGGTCAAAATTTTCTAAGCCGCATGCTCCCATCGCAAATGGTGCATGTAATTGGCGCAAACGCCCAGGGCAAAGGCGTATTGGCAAACCTCCCCAAAATTTACAAGTACAGCTACGCAATAGCTAAAATGACAAAAAAGCTAAAAGATCTGTACGACGAATACCCCAAAAAGATAAAGGAAACAGCCCAGCAAGTCGCAGTCGCCAACATGATGGAATGCAAAGACGATTTCATCGTGAACGTCACAACCGGAAACGAAAAGCTAAGCTTCTTCTTTATGCCCGGAACCGACGACAACGAAAAAGCCTTCATCTCATTTGCCGATCCAACCTTGGAAGACTTTTCGCCCAAGAAAGTTTTCGGCCCCGGAACCGACGACTGGATTGTCCGCAAGGGCCCCCTCGGATTTTGGCGCGTATACAAGCAGACTAAGACACACTTGCACGCGAAATGGGACTGGTTTTGGACAAGATGGGTCCACGTTCAGCTCGCGGAAGTTTCACTGCACCTTCCGCCAATTGCGCCCGGCGGAGCGTACAAAAGAGGCCACCCAGAATACCACGGTTACGACAGCTTCTTTAAAATTATAAAGGAAGGCTTGCCGATAGGGCTGCTCGTAATGCCCGCCGAACCGGTAATACTCCTTCCCGAATTTTTTGGGAAATCGGGCTCGATTACTGTTGCGATAGCGCGCAAAGTGCCGAATCCGCTCTCGGCCTTCACCCCCGACGGGCGTTCAATGACGGCTCCCGGGATACTGTCGGCCTTCAATCCGAGCGCAGCAGGCGGAAATAGGCCGGAATACATGTGCGCAATAGCCTCTGCGCGCGCCGCATACAAGCAATACGATTCCGACCCCGAAAAAAAATTAAATAGTTCCGACTACACCGTGGGATATGTAATGGCGGATAAGGAAAAAACTTGGAATCTTATCGAGACCGACTGGGACGCCGTATTCCTCCCCGTAAGGCACGCATGGGATCTGTGCGCAGGGCTATCCGTCGCACAGACTTTCGCCCCGGATCCGCTCGCCGGCGGAAACATACTCAAAACAGTCATGCTCGACAAGGACAGCTGGACCGACAAAGACGGCAAAAAAGTTGACAAGAAAAATCTGCCGGACTGGGAAAATTTAAAAGCTCCCGGAGGCCTTGTTAAGGACGACAAATCGAAAGACGGAAAACTCGACTGGGCTAAGTTAAGCTCGTACTTAGGGCACTAATATGAAAAGACTTTTCAAATCGACAAGAGGCTCGGTGCTGATGGAGTTCGTAATGGTTCTGCCCGTGTATATGGCGGCTTTGGGCGGAATTGTTTGGGTCGGAGAAAAGTCGCTCGACACAATAAACCTCCGTTCGGCCAATCATTGGAGCGTCATGATGGCAGGAAACAGATTCTCGGTGCGAACTCCCGCCATGCTCTCGCTCACAAAACTTTTTCCGCGCGCGACCGCCGTGTACGACTCCACGCAAAGAAACCTTGTCGACGAGCATTCCTACCTTCAATTTATCGGCTCGAAAGTCGGCATACTTCAATCCACCCCAGAATACTTGGAAAATTTAATAAACGCCCCCTACACAACAAGGGGCGAAAACGCCCCGTCGCCGCTTATTCCCGAATTTTCCGTGACCTCTTCACGCTACGGCAACGACTATACTCTCGCCGTCGTAATGCGGACAAAAGGCTCTTCGGCGGCGAAGAGGCATTGGCATTCAAGCCTAATTGCCGACAAAGACATCTGGAAATTTGAGGGTAAGGAGGACGAATACCCAAAAAAATGGGAATTGTCTCTGTTAAAAAATCCAAAGCATACGGACGACACGAAAACTCCGGAAAAACAGCCCAAAAAAATCGAGTTTTACAAACGCTACAAAAAGTACGAAGAGTGGAGCAAATCCAATAAATGAAATTGTGCCTCACAGCTTTTCTGGCGACTTTCGCAATCGGAATCGCGGCGCTGCTTACAGCGGAGGCCCTGTCTTCCGCCCCGCCCGCAGGCGGCGGAAAAGCTGCGAACTCTACGGCGAAGACGGATATTGGAGTTTACGACACCCCAAACCCGCTAAGGTTGCCAAACGCCGCCTTCGCGACTCCGGGCGCAAAAGAAGGGTGGGAATATTCGGGAACGGTGAACGCAAACTTCGTTTCCTCGCGCGCGCAACTGGAATCTTGGTCGCTCAACCAAGGCTGGACTCCGCAAAATAAAATTACCCTCGACGAAAGTCTGGACCCTAAAGTAATCCTTACTTTCAAGCGCGGAAAAGAAGAAATGACAATGCTCATCTGGAAAATTTCAACAAACTCTACTGGATTCGCATACAAACGCGAATCCCCAACCGAAAAGAGGCAAATTAAATGAATTCAAACAACGACTTTCTCGTGCTATTTCTCGCCCCGGTAAGAGACTTTCTCGCGGACGACGGCGTGTCGGAAATCCTCATAAACGGCGCGGGGCAAATATATGTTGAGCGCTCCGGCAAACTCGAACCCACCAACGCAAAGTTTGCGAGCGAAGCTCAACTTATGGCGGCAGCTGTCAATATCGCAAAATCTGTCGACAGAATCCTCGACGAGCGTCACCCGGACCTCGACGCAAGGCTTCCAGACGGCTCCCGCGTGCATGTCACAATCCCCCCAATCAGCCGCTGCGGAACAATTATATCCATTAGAAAATTTAAGAAGGATATGCTCACCCTCGAAAAGCTGGAAAAGCTTTCGAGCATACCGCACGACGGCGTCCTTTTGCTAAACGCAATTGTAAAGCTGCGCAAGAATGTGCTTGTCTCGGGCGGAACTTCGTCGGGCAAAACTTCCGTCCTAAATGCAATAAGCGGGCTTATTCCCGATGGAGACCGCATTCTCGTTTTGGAGGACGCAAGCGAACTTCAACTCCAACAGCGCCACTGCGTCTATTTTGAAACCCGCAAACCTGATAAAAACGGCGAAGGCGAATTCTCCATAAGAGACCTCGTTATAGCATCTCTTAGAATGCGCCCCGACAGGCTGGTAATCGGGGAAATCCGCGGCGGAGAGGCGCTCGATTTGTTGCAGGCGATGAATACGGGGCACTCAGGCTCGATGTCAACTATCCATGCAAACTCGCCTGTGGACGCTCTTAGAAGAATGGAAACTTGCGCAATTCTAAGCGGCGTGGAGCTCCCGCTAAACGCGGTTAGAATGCAGGTTGCCTCGGCGATAAACTGCATTGTTCATACAATGCGCCTGCCAGACGGCTCGCGAAAAATCGTCGACATATCGGAAGTCCTTCCGCTAAAAGACGGCGAATACCGGACAAGCCCGCTGTTAAAATGGAATACGCGCTCCATTGCCCAAGACGGATCGGTATCGGGCGATTTCAGCCTATGCAACAAACCGTCGTTCGCCGAAGACGCAACCATAATGGGAATAGAGCTCCCAAAGTACGAATAGCATTATGCCACGCCTTTTCCGCGGCGAGATTATCGGCTCTCTTGAACTCGTAAAACCCGTAAAATTTTCTGGGGATTGCGAGGTTTGGCTGGCCGCGGATTCAAACGGGTATTTTGCAATATTAAAATCGGCGCCGGCCAACTCATGCGAAGCCGAAAAAATATTACTCTCGGCAAAAATCATAAAAAATATAAAATCTCCGGGATTAGCCGAAATACTGTCTTTCGGAATATCGGAGGCGGGAATCGCGTATGTCGCAACAAAATACGCAGCGCGCGGAACTCTTGCAAAATTTATCAAAAACAAGCGTCGGTTGACACAGGCGCAAACAGTAAAAATGCTCAGGGGAACGCTCGCAGGCCTCGCGGCTCTCCACGACTTAGGCATAGTCCACCGCGATGTAAAGCCCGACAATATTTTCATCTTGCAAGACGGCTCGGCGGTATTGGGGGATTTTGGCGCAGCAAAGTTCCCCAATATAGGCGAACCTTCCGGCGCGGTATTCGGAAGCGCACCGTATATGTCGCCCGAGCAGGCAAAAGACTCAACCGATGTTTCGCCGGCATGCGATTTATTCTCGCTGGGCTGCGTGGCTTACGAATGCCTTACGGGAAAGCGCAGATATGCTCAAAAAAATTTTACTCAAACTCTAAAAGCAATACTCTCGAACCGCTCATCCGCCGAGCGCGAGCTCCAAAAAGCCTCCGGGCCTCCTATCCCCGCCATCGTCTCACAGATGATGCAGCATTGTCCGTCAGCCCGCCCTGCCTCCGCGCGCGAAGTTTTTGATAAAATTGCGATGCTTAGGGAAGAGCCTATTGAATAAATAAAAAATGCGGCTATTAAACCTGCGCACGCAACTTTTCGCACTGCCCGCCATATTTTTGCGCCGCTATAGATTTTAAAATATTATTTTTTAGCGCTTTTTTTTAAATTTTTCTCAATTAAAAACGGCTGAGAACTAAAACCGATTGTTGGTCGAAGCCGCTTGATAGCTAAGCTGGAAACCTCGCCTTGTAAATTTTCCACCGCACAGATTTTTCCGCCGCGCGGTTCACCCAATCTTTCGGGCTTTCAGATTTTGCAATCGAAAATATTTCCGCATCGTCCATTCTGAATAAAATCGGAAGGGGCGCGAGCCCCGCCGCCACAAGCTTTTTGCGGGCCTCCGCCAACACCGCCCTATTGCGCGCTTCTACCGCGACTGTCGCCGCCATTGGCACCGCTGCAGCAATCCCCAAAAGGGGCAACCCTAACGCGAATAAGCACGCCGACGCCATTGCCGACGCAAAGAATATTGACGGGATTTTCCAATTCCTAAAAAAATTTCCAAATATTCTCCGAAACAACGACGGCTCAACATTCCGCGGGAACCATTCGTCGTAAATAGATTCGCCAAAACCCATTCTTGCGGCATGGCAAATCTCGTGCGCAAGAACAGCCGCCGCATTCCGCCCATTCGGATTTCTTATGAATATCAAAGGCAGGACTCCGTCAATTTCGTATAAAATTCCCTCAGACAAAAGTCCGACACGCCGCCCAGATTTAAACGCCGGAACCCAATCCGCGCGGAATCCGTAAGCCTTTTCAGTAATTCCGACAGCCGCTTCGCAAATCGAATTGTCTACGCTCTCCGAGCCCTTGCAAAATTCCATATACTTGGATGTCCCTGCCCTCAGAGAGTCTATCTCCCTAAGCAGGCGGCCTACACGCGCCGCATAGTCTGCGGCAGATTCCCCGGAAAGAATAAAAATTCCAAGCGAATCGAAATATACGGCGGCGTCGAATACGTCTACCGCATTCCCGGACAGCAGCTTTTCGAGACTTCTGCGCTGCGGGCCCGTCATGGTATCGGGAGGGAAATAACAGTTATTATTCGCTGGTAAAGGTGAACTATTCCTTCGCCTATCTCGCCAAACTCCCCTCCAAGCCAAGACGAACGGTATATCATCGCGGACGCGCCGAATACGAGCGGCAATATGGAGCACAATAGCAGTGTGTATTCCAATAAAACCGCCCCGCGCCTTCTTCCCGAAGGCCCCTTCTTCATATTGCGCGCGCCTTTTTGTTTGCCGAGCATTTGCAGCCTCCTAGCACTTTCAACCGCGTCAGTGCCTCCATACGCGGTTTACAATTGGATCCCCCGGTATGCCGTTCGAGAGTATCCGCTCTTTTACGTCTTTTATTTTATCGGCATCTATCGGATTGTATTTCTCCCACGCCGAATATTGCAGACGCCTAAATTCTCTCCATTTTTTTGCGAACTCGTCTATATCGTCCTTTGATACGCTACCGGGAGGCGCAAAATAAAAATATGCCGCCTTCGAGACGAAATATTTTCGCCCGTTCGGATTTTCGCGCACAATTTCATTCAACATATTCAACAGGTTTTCGCGAGTCTTTAACACGTCCGCAATCTTTCCGCGAAGCCCCGATATTTTTCCTCTGAGCATCCACTTGTTTTCGGGCATGGAAAACCATGCAAACGCCTCCTCGGCGGCTTTGTATGTGTCCGATAGCTCTATGCAGTCCGGGCGGTGTTGCTCAGGCAAAAGCAGATCCGTGGAAAATATATTTGTGGATAGTGTCGGTATCTGGGAAATTATGTCATAAAAATACTTAAACCCTAAAAGCTTGTCGTACTCGTCTGCGTATCCGCCCTCGGCAACCTCCGCAGGCTGGCTTTTTAAGCTTTTGAAGGACAATAAGCCGTCCCATGTCTGCCTTGAATTAAAGGCTTTCGCGACTTCGGGGACGCCCGCGTCGATTCCGTATTCGCTTATGTTGGAAATTATGTACTTTATCGCGTCGGTGCCTTTTAGTATCTGCGAATTTCTACTTATTATCTCCGTGCGCAACTTTGATATCGAGTCGTAATTCATGCACTCGTCGGGCGATATGAAGTCTATCTGCCTGTCGAGCTCGCCAAAGCGGAGATTATAGAATTTTTCCTGGTTGCTCCTTACAGACTCTATATTGCCCCTCATTTTTTTTATCAGCTCCTCGGCGTGCTGGGCTTTCATTCTCACACCGCCCATTGAGTCGCGCTTAATGCCGTCTATCTGCGATAGCAACTTTTGAATGTCAGCGTCCTCCCAATTTATTCCCTTCAAGAGTTTGTCGAGTTTTTCAAGGTTCGCCACATTCGCCCTAAGTTCGTCGACTTTCTGTGATATTGCAGCGCAAAGCGGCCGCAAATATTCCGGCGCCCCCTTCCCAAAATCCGCCTTTACATAGGGCGTCTTCTCTATCTTGGAAAGCTCGGACTTCATATTTTCCGCAGGCAAATCCGTATCCGACAGCAAATTTGAAAGCGCATACATCTGAATTAAATGCGATTTTGCCTCGCCCGCCTCCTTCATGTATTCGGAGACTCCCGCGCCATTCCAGTTCCAGTCAGACTGGCTTTCCAAATGCAGCTGCCCTATGCAAGATGTAGCCTTCGCCCATTCGGAGTTCTTTAAATACTCCTTGAATTTCCCGAATACCCTGTAAACTGTTTCGTAGCGCGCCAACGATTCCTTGTATTCAGGGTATTCGTCGGCAAACTTCTTAAATTCCCTCGAATACGGAAGCTTCGACAGCATTCCGCGCGCGCCATCAAAGTCGTCGTTTTTCAGGTATTCGTCGTACTCGCCTATGACGCTTTCCGAAGTCGGCGTCAGCGCATAAAATATACCGAACACCATAAACGTCAAAACAACCGTCGCAAAAACCGCCAATATCTTTTTTGCGGCATTTGTGCGCGTGTGGATTACATTCATATCCAAAAAGCGCAAGTCGTAGAATGCGATCGAAATTATGTCGGAGTCCATCAGCATTCTCTCGGTGCGCCCCATCTTCGCTCCGTTCACGTACGTCCCGTTTTGGCTGCCTGTATCTCTCAGCCATGTCTGCCCGTCGTCGGATATTTTCAACTCTGCATGGTGCGCGGACACTACGTCGTCGTCTATAACGATATCGTTGTCCTTCGCGGAACCGATTCTTATCAAAGAATGCTCAAGCCTTGCCATCGAGCCTGCGAGAGGGCCGTTTAAATATTCGAGCCTATGTACGTCGCACGGTCGGTCGGCCGAGGACTCCGCATGGCTTACAGTCAGCTCGCAGTCGCCTATCGACACGCGGTCCCCTGGAAGCAGCTTTTTGCCGGAAGTCTCGCGCCCCTTGTACCTGAACTTCCCGCCTTTGATCGCCGTCAGAGACACGTCTTTCGAAGTGAGCGTAATCTGCCCGCGAAAATCGCCCGACGACCTGTCTTCGGCAGGTATTATCCAGTCGTTTTCAGGAGAGCGGCCGATTGTTATGCGCTCCCCTAAATTGTCTGTCTTTGCCGAATACGCGAGAGTCCCGCGGCATCTGAATTCAATCAGATAGGAATATCCCCTCTCCGCATATACCCCGGCGGCGGAATCCTTTCCCGCTTGCTTGCGACTCCCGAAAAGCGCATTGCGTAGCCTTTCGGCTATTCCACCCGCGCCGCACGGCTCTGGTTTGTTTTCGTCGGCAGCCATTATTCAACACTCCAATCGTTTTTCATTATGCGCGTGTAGCGGTAGTCGTTCAGAGGTTCAAACTTTTCCAGACAATCGTTTAAAATTCGGGTTGTCTCGTCTTTTTTACCGTCCCTCAGAGAATCTGAATATTCGAGGCATTTTCTCGAATACCATACCTTCTGGGCGGCGCGGAATTTTTCCAAAAGGGATTGCGTGGCGTCTATCAACGGGCGCTCGTTGTTTTTGTACGCCTCCACAAAAAGGCTGCTAATCAGCAAATCGATATCTTCCCAAGAGGCTATCTCAATGTTTTTGCGGAGCTCGCGGTTCAGCATTTGAAGCATCTTGGTGGTATTTTCGCGCAGAGGCTTTTCGGGGACCTCCCAATACCTCGCCACAGTGGAGTTCGCCACCGATATGCAATCGTAGTCCTTCAACAGCGACGAAGCCCTCCAATATTGCGTTTCGGGAACCTCGCGCATAAGCACTATTTGCTTGTCCAGAAACCGCGCATAGCAGGCAACACCCCGCCACACCATGGGCCCCGCCTTGCGCGTATAGTTGATTCTTATGTACGGATAACCGTTGTCGCGCTTATTGAAAAAATCCTCCTGCGGCTCGGACGTAAATTTCATTCCACTGTTTTTCTCGGCGGCGGCAAGCCACTCGTCAAAACTCTTGCGCGGCGTCTTTGCGTAGCCGTCCTTTACCGGAGACGCCGCAAAAGTTATGTGGAAAGGCACGTCCTGATTGCGCCCTATCGCCGTCAACACTTCAAAATTTGAGCCTTCCACGTTCTTTACCATCGCAGGGCTATTCGGATAATATATCAAAAATTTCCCGTTGTCGCCAAGGTCGATACGCTGCTCGCCGTCGTCGTACACTCCCGTCACTTCTCCAGGCCACGTCACGGGATTTTCAACGCCGCTTTCAGATATGTAATACGCCAGCGCAAGTATCGCAATCGACATGAAAATTCCCATTACCACCGCCAGCCTGCGCTGCCGCTCCATCGACTTATTCGCCGCGCGCAAATCCGCAAGCTCCTCCGCCGACGCATAGCGCGTGTGCGACACATCTTCCCCGCTGGAATCGGCATTCAATCCACCGCTTGCGGGATTCACAGTTGCCTCGCCGTAAATATCGACATCTGGCTCATTTGAATGGGCAAGCGCACCGTATTCCTCAACCACAAAAGCGAGCGACTTCCCAAGCTTTACATCGTCGCCGGGGCGAAGCGCGGCGTCGGTTCCCGCCGCCGCCTGTTCATTGCGAACAAGCGCGTCGTCGGAACAATGCATCGCTATTCCTCCGCCGGATTGCGGAAGCAGCGTCAAATGCTCCTCGGCGACTCCGGCGTCGGAACTGCGTATGTCGGCGTTCATCGACGAGCCTATGACAATTCCGGATTCCTTTACAGCGAAAGACCTCCCCTCCAAATCTCCGTTTATGAATCTTATTTTGTAACGCGCCGTTTGCATTTTGCCTTAAAACAGGGAAACCCCCGCCTCTTTCATTCTTATGTAGATGGGTGTTAAAATTATTATAAATACCGCCGGCATTATAAATATCGCCATTGGCAGCAACATCAGCGACGGCGCCCTCTGCGCCTTGCATTCCGCGAGGGCAAAACGCGCCTTCCGCATCTCCTCCCCCTGGATTTCCATCGTTTCAGTAAGCGGAGAACCAAGCTCTGTTCCAAGCTCTATCGCCGATACAAACGACGTAAACTCCTTTATCTGCACGCGAAGCGCCATATTGCGCAACGCCGATATGCGCGTCACACCAAGCTCCATCTCGTGCAGCATTCTAAGAAATTCGTCGCGCAAGGGACCCGCGTCTGAAAGGTTGACGTAAAACCTAACCGCCGCCATGAAATCGAGCCCCCCGCGCATTGCAGAGCCTATGAGGTCAATCGAGTACGGCAGGTTCCTCAATATCGCTGTGCGTTTCTTGTCCACGATGTTGTCAATTCCGGTCCTCGGGGAAAACCAGCCTACGAAAAATCCGAGAGCTGCCCCAACTACGGCGTACGCCTCCTCCTCAGCGGCGGCAAACGCCATTCCTGCAAACAATACCGATAGTGCCGCCGCCAAGAACACCTGTGCGCAATACACCTTCTTCGCGTTAGTCTTCAATCCAGAAAACTCTATTTTTTTCTCCAATGCGGCAGCCCCCGAGCGGAATATGCGGCTGAGAAAACCGCCAAAACCAAGACGCTCCAACGCATTGGCAAACGGCTCGGCTATCTGAAGCGCCGCAGGAAGCTCAACCTCCGCGCTGCGCTTCGGAGACTTGGCGACCTTCACGGATTTGTCCGACATACAATAAAGTATTGTCGGTATCATTACCGCCATAAAAATGAAAATATATACAGCATACTCTCCCATTTTCTACACCTTAACGTCCACTATCTTGCGTATCACGAGATACCCTGTCACCTCAAGAGCAAGCATGATCCCTATCGCGCACCATCCTATCCCTGTCGTCAAAAGGGGCATCATCAGCTCGCTGTTTACAAGAAGCAGCAACAAAAATGCCGCAAGCGGCGCAAGCGACATCGCAAGCGCCTCAAACCTTCCCTGGGCTGTCAGCGCCATAAGCTTCTGGTGGAATTCGGTGCGCGCGCGTATGGTCTGGGTTATCCGCTGGATTACGTCGGCGAGGCTTCCGCCTGACTGGGTTGTCAATTTTATCGAGACTATCAGAAGCTGAAGATCCTCGCAGGGAACCCTCTCGTACATTCGCTGGAGCGACTCCGACAACTCGAGGCCGAGCCTGTACTCACGAATCACAATCATCAGCTCCTCCTTCATCGGCCCTTCGCACCTCCGCGAAAACGCTTCAAGCGCCTGCGGAAGAGCCTGCCCGGAGCGCAGCGCGCTCGTAAGCCCCATTGCCAAATCGAGAATTCCTGCCTCAAACTCCTTCGCCCTCGCCTTCGCCTTTCCCGAAAAATAAATCCACGGGGCCCTAAACCCCGCCGCAAAAAATACAACCCCGCCTACTATTACCGCCACCGGATTGTACACCCCGCAAAACAACAGCGTGCCTACAAAAAGCCCCGCCGCCAAAATGCCTATCGACGTTTGCAGCTGCCTTAGCCTAATCTTGTCTATGAAACGATAGACTCCGACTGCCGAAGGCGACACCAAACGGCTCCCCGCGCCCTTCTCCGCGCGCTCCACGCTAAACGACTGTATGAAGCGTATGCACATATATATCAACAGCGACGCCGCAAGCATCACCAGCAGATATATTCCAACACGCTGCATTTCTGAATAAACCATCTCAACCCTCCGGTACAAACACTGACATATCCAGCTTCAAGTCGCCGGACTGCCTGAGCTCCTCTATAAATCTGGGTATGTTGCCAGTGGCGACATGCCTGCCCACCACCTTAAACTTTTCATCGTAGCCCTCCTGCTCGTAAGTGAAAATATCCTGCAACAAAATCGTATTGTTTTCGCGGCCGCACACCTCCGTTATCTTAACGATTTTTCTCGAGCCGTCGGGCATGCGCGTCTGCTGGACTATCAGATTTATCGCGGACGCAATCTGCTCGCGTATCGCGGACGACGGAAGCTCGAACCCCGCCATCATCACCATGTTTTCTAACCTTGAAAGCGCGTCGCGCGGATTGTTCGCGTGGCAGGTCGTCATCGAGCCGTCGTGGCCGGTGTTCATAGCCTGCAACATGTCGAGCGCCTCCGCTCCGCGGCACTCGCCGACTATGATTCTGTCAGGGCGCATTCTCAGCGTGTTTATCACCAAGTCCCTTATCGTAATGCGCCCCTGCCCTTCAATATTTGCGGGCCGCGCCTCCAATCTGCATAAATTTTCGTGCGTAAGCTTGAGCTCGGCGGAATCCTCGACCGTTATTATGCGCTCGCGCTCTGGAATGAACTGCGACAATATGTTCAAGAGCGTCGTCTTTCCCGACCCGGTACCGCCGGATACCAATATGTTGCGCCTCGACCTCACGGCCTCCTTTAAAAATTCGGCCATCGGGCGGCTGAGACTCCCAAAGCGTATCAAGTCCTCGTCGGTTAACTTTTTCGCCGCAAACTTTCTTATTGTCACAAGCGACCCGTCGAGCGATAGCGGCGGTATTACGGCATTCACTCGAGATCCGTCGTCGAGGCGCGCGTCAACCATCGGAGACGCAGCGTCTATATGCCTTCCAAGCGGCTCAACTATGCGCTGGATTATCGACTGCAAATGGGCCTCTCCATTAAAGCGCACTCCCGTCCTATACTGAATCCCATTGCTTTCCACAAAAATATTGTCAGGGCCGTTTATCATTATTTCCGATATGTCTGCCGCCCGCAAAAGCGGCGACAGCGGCCCCAACCCGATTAGGTCGTCCATCAAAACAGCGCGGAACTTTTCTATCTGTATGCTGCCGGGTATGCGGTGCCGTATCTCCCGCAAGGCCTGGTCGAGCGCATCCTCAACCTTCGGGCGCATTCCCTCCGCGGATATTTTATTTGAAGGAGCTCCCGTTATATTGAGTATCTCAAGCACGCGCGATTGGACAACCCTCGCAAGCTCAAGCATCTCGTCGGAATACATTTCAGTTTCCGTCTGGGCGTTGTAAACCGGCATTCCGCCCCCCGACGGCGGCGGCGCCTTGCGGCCGGCTCCTCCGCCCGCCGCCTGCGTACCCGCCGAAACGGAAAGCTCGTACCCGCCAATCTTTATATTGTCCGACGGCAACACCGTTCTGCGGCCGCTAATCCTCTCGCCGTTTATCCATGTTCCGGACGTGCTCGAATTGTCCTCAATAAAACAGCCGTTTTCAGATGCGCCAACGACTGCGTGGCGCCTCGAGACCGTCATGTCGTCTAGGACAATATCCGCTGCGTCGGAGCGCCCGATTGTCAGCGCTGCGTTTTCGGGAATCTCAAAAAATCTCGACCGCCCGTCCGCCGATTTAACTTTAACGCGCGCTACCATGTAAAAATTTTCTCTGCGCGCGACTTGTTTGAATTCTCGCGAAGCTCATCCGCATCGGGCGCAATTCTCTTGGAGACGTCCCCCTCGACCCCCGACGTTTCCGCCGACGGCTTTGAAAGCATTTCAACACCGTTGCCTGCAATCTGGGGCGACACTAAAATCAACAACTGCAACTCCTCTACATTCTCCTCTTCGTAGCCGAAAAGCGAACTCAATACAGGAACGTGCCTGAGGAAAGCGTATCCGGAGTCGCTCTTTGTGCGCGTAAGCTCGCGCTGTCCGGATATGACTGCCGTCTGCCCGAGATTGCAAACAATCTCGCTCTTGCTTCTAGTCTTGCGCTGGAGGTAGTCGTCGTCCTGCTTTATTGGCGCGAGGCTCTTTTCAACCTCCAATATCAGCCGAACTTTGTCGGCCTTTACAAGCCCGCCGCTAACTTTTATCGTAAGCCCAAAATTTATCTCTTTGAGATCGGCAACGTCCCTGCCGTGTATCTCCACATTCAAAGTTCCGCCGTTTTCATACACAGCCTGCTGCACGCCCTTTGAATTGCTCGTAAGCGTCACATGGCCGCCGTCCCTGAAATCGGAGACCCCGTTTTCGCCAAAGAATTGTATGGCGCCTTTAATGCCAGTATTCATGTACGCAAGCCCGCCGAATCCGGATTTCTGGGGAGCGTCGGAACCAAGCCCGGGGGGAAGCTCGCCTGCAAGATACCTAAACCAGCTTTGCAAATCCACGGAAAGCACCGTGCCGTTCGCCCCGGAATTTCCCATGCGCGCAAGCTGCGAGCGCGTGACGCCCACTATCACAACATTGACGTCAAGCTGGGTGTCATCGACTTCCAAATTGTAAACCACCTCCGTCGGGTTTGGCCCCGCGGAAAGCCATTTCTGCGACGACACTATTTTTTTAATCTCCTCAATATCGTTGTCGCACAGCATTCTTCCGTAAAACGTAAGAATGCCAGCCGAAATTTTCATGCCGACAGTCCCGGCCTTTTTCGGAATGTCGTTCTCAACCTTGAATCCCGCGTCAACAAGCTGCCTTCTGAGGGAATCGAACATCTCGGGACCGGGCTTGTACGCGACATAGTTGCGGTAGGAGTCGCGGTATTTGTCCAAGATATTCATAAACGCAAGGTAGCGCGAGTATTTCGATATCTCGCCCCTAAGAGTTATCGCATTGTGCGACATTTCCGCCGTCACCTCGGAGAAATCCGATATGTCTTTGCACAAGTCGCGATACAGCGACGCAAGCGAATTTGTGACATGCACCTTGAATGTCTTTGACATTGAGTTTGAGTTCAAAGAGATGTCCGAATAGCCGGGTTCAACACCCTTAATCTCAAGCCTTCTTCCCTTTGATCTTAAAATTTTGACACTCTTAGAAGACGATTCGTACCCGACTATTTCAAAAGGAACTTCAAGAGCCCTGACTTCGTCCTGCGAGATGGTGATGCTTTCCGTCGGCAGCGCCGCCTGCGCGCCTGCCTGAGATGGAGCTTCGCCACTCTGAGCCTCCGCAAAACTCGACGGAGGCACGGAAATAATCGCCGCCGACAAGAAGAGAAAAAACGGAGAAAATACTGATTTTAATTTATAATGTTTCATCTAACGCTTTCGGTTGGTGAAGAAGGCAATTCGGCAGATTGCAAACCCTTGCGAATGCCCTCGAAAGTTTTTTCGTTTACTACGCCAATTTCCTTCCTGTTAAGCGCGCTGGAATCGTTGCGCTTTCTAAGCACGGGGTAAAGCTCAGCCTCGCGCTGCGCGGCTATTACAATCATTGCCTGCTGCGGCGGCAGAGACACAAATATCGTGCCGCTCGAAGTGCCGGACTCCCTAAACGAACCGTTGTTGTTGGCAATTCCTATGACCCTCACACACGGCAATAGAACGGAAGTCTCGCGGCTTTCCGCCTCCCTCACAGCCGGGGAAATTGCATTTTCGTTTTCCGGAACGCCCGGAATGCGCTCGACTTTCCGCGAAACATACGTTGATACAATGCCGATTTCATCGTTTGGCCTTAGCATCTTAACCAGAGCCGGGTCCGAAAAAGTTATCGGTATAGTCCACTCCCCCTCTTTAGAGCAATCGCCCAAAGATATTTTCAGCTGGATGTCACTTATTAATATGTAGTCGTTTCTGGCGATAGAATGCTGGGCGCGCTGACCGTAAATCATAGCGACATTTTCCCACAATAGCGCGCCGTGCGGAAGAACTGATTTGGGAATATCGCGGTATGTAAGGGAACCCTCAACAAGCTCCTCGTCGGGGTCAATATCCCTTGCTGCAACAATAATCGAAATTGTCGCTTCGTCCTTAGTTTCCTTTCTATCAAACAGAGTCTTACTTACGACAAAAACTGCAGCAAGGCCGAGAACGACCGATACAACCAAAGGTATTATGTTTTTCATTGTATTTTTTTCTCAATAAACGATGCGGCTTTGTCAAACTTTTAATCCCATACCGCATAGGTATTAATGCAATTTTAATATCGGTGGGATGCCCTTAAACAAAATAGACTTCAAGCCATTTTGCGGATAAAAAAATTTGGATATTAAAAAAGAATAATGCAAGTATGAGAATTTTCAATAATCCGCCACCTAAAATGAAAGTTTAAGCATATCTGATAGACAGATATTTTTTGTCAAAATAGGCAAAGCCCACAAAACATATTTATTGACATGTTACGAAAAAATAAAATACCGAAAGACAAGGAGAAAGCATATATGAAAGAAGAAGAAATAGCATTAAAGATGAAGCAGTTTGAAACAATGATAAACACGGCAGACAAAAGTTTGGCGGACGAGTTGATAGCAAGCGACGCTTCGTTCTACACCCCCGCTTCTCCTGAACCCGTATTCGGCGGAGACGGGTATTTATCGGTAGTGTATTTTATGCGCAAAGGTTTTTCCGACGTACAGTGGAAATTGGAAGAAATGATAGCCGGCGGCGATAAAGTGGCTGTACGCTGGACATGCTCGGGGACAAATGACGGAGATTTTATGGGGATAAAAGCAACCGGAAAAAAATTTTCCGCCTGCATGATGAATTTTTATTATTTTAATAAAGACGGAAAAATCGTAAACGATGTAGCCGCAGAAGGGATGATCGCAATAGTAAGGGCAATAGGGCTGATGAAATAACTTCGCAAATAGACAGCTCGCATATATGGCACTGATTATCGCGCCATATAAAATATAGTAGTTCGATTAAAATTTTAACTACATATTATAAGTTGAGAAAAATTTTTTTAGAATTTCGGCAAAACCTGAAATGTAGTTTAGATATAATAAATATGTAGAGGGGAAAATAAATGCTGTCGAATAAAACAGCCGCATATAGTTATTATGCGACTCGTGATATGAGTTGAAGTTTTTAAAATGCAAATTAGATAAAACTATAACCTCTATAAAAATTAAAAAGAATAAAAAATGCCAGATATATATTTTATAGAAATGCCCATTCATCGCTTAGGGCAAATATTAGTTTTTTGCATATTAACAGACGGTAAGCGCAAAAACAATATACCCCATAAGAATGTCTATGGAGACAGAGTTTGATGCGCAAGTGCCCTTCATTAAAACTCACGGGAATATCCTAAAATAATAGCTTAGAAATATCGCAACTATCCCGTAAAATCAACTCGCGCCCCCACGAGGAATCGAACCTCGATTTGGCGTTTAGGAACAAATAGAATATTGTTAACTGCAAGTATGTTAGGGGATTTTTGCCCAATGGTAAGTCAATCCCTTACCAAGGCGCAATTTTGACAGGAAAGGATTTTGTATGAAGAACAGATCACCTTCCTTTCCAAAAAAAGTTGCAGAGAAAAACCGCGAGCGCTGGGTCGTTTACTATTTCGACACAGACAAGCAAAAACGCTGGGCGCGCAGGTTTTCCACCGAAGCCGAAGCGCTCGAATTTTTCCGCGAAAAAAATGTTTACGATGAAAAATTGGGCGTTGAGGCAAACCGCATTTCGCCGACAGACAGGCGCGAGCTTGTCGAGGCTAAAATGCTTTTAGCTCCCCTTCGCACAAGTTTGACAAACGCGGTATTAACCTACGTTAAACTCACCAAAGACTTGGAGCCGCACGGCATAAGTTTGAATAGGGCAATAGAAGAATACAAGGCGCTTTCCAAGCTGAAAGAACGCTCCGTAAGGCTCGATTTTGCAATAGACAGATATTGCCTATCTCTCCAAAAGAAAGAACTTTCCGGAGAGTATTTAACGGGCGTAGAAAGAATTTTATTTAGGTTTATGGAAAGCTTTGAGCGCGACAGGATTGTCTCGCTAATTGGCGGCAAAGAAATTTTCCACTGGCTTATAAATCTCAAGAAGCGCGAATATGCCGATAGCGACAAACTTCATGTGGACGGCCGCCCGATGAGGGTTTTTAAGGAGACAAGCCAAGACTTGGGCGCCTATTCAAGAAACGAGTATCGCCGAACGCTCTACTCATTTTTTAAGTTTTGCAAAATGCAGGACTGGCTCGACAACAATCCCGTGGAGAAAGTCGAGGCTTGGAGAATCAGGGGCAAGACGCCAAAAATCTTCACGCCCGAAGAGGTGCGCAAAATTTTAGATTCCACCCCGCCTAAGAGCGAGATTCGCGCATACGTTGCAATTTCCGCCTTCACCGGCATAAGAAACGCAGAAATGCAAAGGCTTACTTGGGATAAAATCAAGCTCGAGGACAGGGAAATTATTCTTGATAGCGAAATCACAAAGACCGCTTCCAGACGAATTGTAAAAATTCCTGAAAATCTCGCCAAGTGGCTTGAGCCGTACGTCTGGGAACTCGGGACTAAAAAGAAGATTCTAAACAAGGGCAAGACCACCCTTATAAATAAGCTTCACGAGAGCCTCGGCAAAGGCAACTGGATAAAAAACGGCCTGCGCCATTCCGCCGCGACCTACTACCTCGCGCTGACAAAGAACGCATACCTAACCGCCGAGCAAATGGGACACGCCGTAGATGTCCTAAAACAGCACTACAACGGCCTTGCCCGCGAAAAAGACGCCATAAAATACTTCGAGATTCTGCCAGAAGAATAACGGCGGGCACTCCAAATTCCGCACATGTGCGGAATATGAGAATATGTCGATTTGGGAAACGTGGATAATCGCTCCAAAACATACAACTAACATACAACTAACGTACAAGTAACATACAAGTAGCGCACAAGCTATGACAAGCTGCGAAATATTCTGGCAAGGGTTCGGTTTTCTTGCACTTTATTAAAGGCGTTGTTGATGTTTTCAGCATTCGCATCTCCTGATTCCGACTTGCCGTTATCCCTCGATTTAAGCTCTTTTAAAAACACATTCTGGATTCTTAGCGGCGCATAGGTTATTTTTCTGATGACTGTTCTTAAATCCTCTGTGGAAGTCTTTGCAAATATGCGCTTCATTTCTTCGGAATCTTCGCCCAAGGCTACAAGGGCTTGAACGTACATAAAGGCTTTCTTGTCGGCAATTCGGGACAATTTAAGCGGGATATGCCTAAATTCTAAACTCCCGCTAAAAGCGAAAGAATCAAACTCAAATTTTTTATTTGGGCCCGAGCTGGGAAATACAAAATCGCCGCTTTTGTCTAAGCCAAAATACGCAAAGGTATCTGCTAGCGTCGGAAAAATCTTCCAAGAGAATCTTCGCGCTATGGCATTGGCAATGGATTGATGTTTTGGCCTATATCCATAGGGAAATTCTTTTGTGCAGATTCGCTTATAATATAGAGAATGCCCCAAAGCGTCGATTTTCTTTGCCAATGTAAGCCGCCTAAGAGCCGTTCTGATTGTGTTTTGGTTTGCGATGTCCGCAAAATCTGTTGACGAAAACACCCTGCCGCTTTCCAAAAAACTGATTGTTCTAAGAATTTGCTCCTCTACTGTTCGCTTTATCATGAAACGAAAAATACATAAAAAGCGTTTCAAATCAAGCGCATAATCCATTTATTTTCAATCCCATTACCATTTGATAATAGCCTATTTGAGAATTTTTATTTGGCTGTTTTTTAATAAGACAAATAAAGGCTCTGAAAAACGGAACGCATGGCAAATTTTGCGGAAAATGGAAGTTTATATCTTGGAATTCCCATTTGTATTACCAGTGAAACATTTCCCCCGACCAAGCAATTTTTGCCAAATTTTTTTTTGCGCCATATGTAACGTATTTTTGTGTATATCGATGAGTTGAATATTTATTTTAATATTGCGAAGAACCTTTATTCGCACAATAATTTACCCCATGACGGTGATTTTAATTCCAAACAATCTAATATTATGATACTTTTGTGTTATTTAGTTGAATAAAGCAATCTGAAAGACAGGAGTATAATTATGATTTACGACTCAACTATATGGAAAGAAAAACTTTTTAAAATTGCTACTTCTTTATACAAGGGTACACAATGGAAAAGATTTAGAAATGGATAAGAAGCTTTAATTGAAGAAAAAGTATTCCTTTCCGCTTACATAATCAGAAAATTATTTGAGGCAAAAAAGCTTTCCTATTATTTGACAAATGCAAGTATTAAAATAATAAAATATGAAAACAAAAAGCCCGTTGATTTAATGAATTGGCATAGATTAGATGATCTTTATAATCTTGAGAAGCCCAAAAACTCTATCATAGAAATAAGATATCTAGTTAATTTTATTATACATAGTTTTGTATTTTTCCACTGCAGACATGGGAAAGCCACAAAATT